>Ga0214919_10000680_pt1 | contig 57922 bp, 50 predicted proteins | sample LL1503_MetaG_FD_177994 | JGI IMG/M metagenome (GOLD analysis project Ga0214919, IMG submission 177994) | Freshwater microbial communities from Lake Lanier, Atlanta, Georgia, United States - LL-1503 | ecosystem: Environmental > Aquatic > Freshwater > Lake | place: USA: Georgia | collected... | reverse complement strand
TTCTCTTTTTTAATTCATCATATTCTTCTGTACATATATATGATTCAAATTTTCCATTTTCATTATTATATTTAGTTTTGATATACAACATACTAATACTTGAGAAATTATTTTTATATACTATTCATTGTAATGTAGGATAATCATTTATCAATTTTTCCAAATGTCCATTCATTTTATTCAAATATTGTTTACAACCAAGTATAAATTCTGTATTTTTCGAAGTATTTTTATTAGTAGGTGGTGCAATACATTTACCCGTATTATTTGCAACTGGATTAGTATCACATGATGTTTTATGAGCTATATATTCACAAACAACACTATTTAAATTTATATTTTTTTTCTTTAATTTTTTATTGACAATAAAATGAATAGTATATAACCAATATACTAAACTATATGTATTATCAACATATTCATGTATAGGTATATATTGTAAATATAATCTAAATGAATTTGCACAATCCGAACAAGGTAAAAATTCAGGTAATTGATTAAAGTAATTTACCATTTTTATCTTATCTTCTGATGAAGGATTCATAGGATATGCAAAAGTAAGTGTATGTAAATATTTCCAAGTAGATCTACCCCAAAAAGATGGATCCATGCTTCTCTATAAAAATTGATAAAGAAATTATTTATTAAAGTATTAATTATATTTATAATTAAATATGGCAGATTTCATCTATTATCCTTTAGAAACAGATACTAGTATTAAAAAGAAAAGTTGTATTAATATAGATGAACTACTAAATATTAAATTTGGTGAAAAAAAGAAAGATTCTATTTTTTCACCAAATGAAGTTGCATTATCAATTATTCGTGAATTACAAAAATTAGAACAAATATATGAACCCGTATTTCAAAACAATTTTATTATTCATGATATCTATACATTTACAGTGGGAAATATGATTGAAAAATTTCCAGATCTTAAAATAACATTAAAATTAAATGAAAATTATTATCCATTAGTTACACCTGATATATTAATATCACCTGCAATTGATCCTGTATATATGTATGAAATGATTATGCATCCAGATTTAGATATTCGTAATACTGATAAAATTAAAAATATTGATTATATTCTAAATCGTATTAAACATTTTTTGAAAAATTATTCATTAGATTGTAAATTAAATTCAGAAATTACAAACTATTTAATTACATTGTTAAAAAATAATAATTTTCGTATCAAAATTAGTAATATAACAAGTAATGAAAATATTACTATTGAAAATCAATCTAAACCAAAGAATGTAGGAATTGGATATGGAGGTAGTAATACAAAATGGGATGTAGATGCATACTTAACAAATGAAATAAGAATAAAAGAAGAAAATAATAAAATCATAGAAAATATTTATAATTTTATTCAAAATAATAAAGATAATAAAGATCTATTCGAATTATATACACGATTCAATCTTCATCAATTCTGGATAGACTTATTAGAAAAATATGATGCATTAGATGAAAAATATTATAATACAATTAAACAAATTATTGAAATCATGATATGTCTTAACATGAAATTTAATATACCATTTATTCAAGAATTTCAAACAAATAATAATAACTCTGATATATCCAAACAAATTATCGAATTATTAAAAAAAGTAGAATTAATCAAATTAAATACTGTTATTTCAAATAATTATATACTAGCATTGAAAGATAAACAAGTTAATAATTATCCATATTTTTCTCAAGAAAAACACCATTTTATAAAAGATGCAAAAGAAGCTCCTAATTTTAGAAATGCTAAAACACCAATGGTAATTATGAAACATTATAAAGTTATATCATCGTCATTACCATTGACAGAAGAAAGTGCAATTTTCTTCTGTCAAGATACTGATAATGTTTCTCTATTTAAATTCATGGTGATTCCTAATGAAGATACACCATATAAATTTGGATGTTTTGTATTTGATGTGTTTATTCCACCATGTTTTCCAAATGGACCGCCTATTGTAAGTCATAGTACATCACGTAAAAATAATTTTCGATTTAATCCAAACTTATATGCATGTGGTAAAGTATGTTTGTCTTTATTAGGTACATGGGGTGGTCAATCTGCATCCGAAAAATGGATTCCACCAAATGAATTAGGTACTGGATCTACATTATTTCAAGTAATTATGAGTATTTATTCAATGGTATTTAGTGAAGATCCATGGTATAATGAACCTGGTCGTGAAAAAAGTATTGAAAGTGCAAAAGAAAATATTCAAGCATTAAATTATAATAAAGATATTCAAGATGGTACAATTAGATATGCAATTATTAATCAATTAAAGTATCCCGAAGAAGGATTTGAAGAAGTAATTAAAATTCATTTTACTCAAAAGAAAGAAAAGATACAAAAATATTTGACTGATATTGGTAAAACTGCTTATTTAAATATGTTTAATAGTTTGATTTAAAAAATTGAAAAAATAATTATTTAATAAATTTATAAATTAGTAATACAACACTATAAACAAAAACACATCAAATGCAATCAAAACAAGTTCGCATATGTTGGCGTGTATTACGAACTCAATATACAGGTTATGGCCCATGGTTAGATATAACTTTTGATGAATTGCAAAAACAAGTATGTGCTTATAACGAATATCATAAAGGTGTAATACAACATTGGGTAGAAATAATGCCACCTAATTTGAATACTATATAAAATTTATTCTTCTATATATTCAACAATAATTTGTGTTGTTGGTGTATTAATTCCAATATATCTATCATAATTTCTTAATGTATTTTCATCTAATATATTAGCAAATTCTGTGAAAGATAATAATTGATCCCAATCATCTGGATTTTGTTTTATATATTCTACTATTCTCAAATATGCCATTTGTAAATCATCAAAATATTCATATGTATCAACAAATTCAAATGATGAATAATGAAATGTAACTAATACATGTGAATTATATCTATTAAATACCATAGTTAAATTTATAATAATATTATTAATAATAAAATAATATTATTTCAATTTATATTTTTTTAGTAAATAAATTAATCATCGTCGTCTGATGAATCATCAGATGTTTCTTCATCGGATGACAATGTCTCGAGTGCCTCCTTGACCTTTAATGGATCCATCGTTTCCATTACCTTCATTGCTTCCAACCCATGACGAATGTCTGCGATCTTTTCATGGTGTTGAGCAATTTGTGTATCGGTCAATTTAGGTCGATGATCTTTCTTTTTTGCCTTTTCCTTTTCTTCATCGTACAGCTCGACGTCTAGAAGTTCTGCAAATTCCTCCTCAGCATCTGCGTCTATGAAGACAAAGTCGGCACCGCAATCTAGGTCGACTTCGTCATCATTTTTTTTCTTCTTTTTTGCTCGTTCATAGTACAAAGACAAATCATTGTCTCGTGTTTTTCCATTGAAGACCACTTCTAATAGTGCATCTTCAAGGGGTGACCGCATGTTACCAAGTTTTTTGGCAGTTATGGGCTTGGGAAGGTGAGGAACAGCAAAGTAGGCATTATTTGAAACTGGCTCGTTCTTAAAGAACATTTTGTTTTCTAAATATTCTTGATACAATAAAAATAATGGATATGACAGAGAATTTATTTTTCAATTTTTTAGTAATGAACATGATATTATTCAATTTATATTTCTTTCGTAAATAAATTTGTAGATAAATTATATTCTAAATATGGTTTTTCATTTATAAACCATTCACGTAATTCTTCAAACAACTGTTCATTTGTTTTTAGTATAAATGTAAGTTCAATTAGATAATCTATATTGTTATATTTAATATAATGTTGATCATTTTTTTTGTCTACAAATGTATCATTATTTTTAATATAATTAATTATTTCATCTTGATTTATCCTGCTATCTTTAATTGATATATTATATATTGTTTTAAACAAGTTATAATTACAAGTATAATTTGTAATTAATTGTATTTGATTATTATTTATAGATAATCTATATTTATTAAGTTTAATAGGATAGTCATCAAAAAAAGAATGATAAATCATAATTTTATAATTATATTCTTTAGTATAAACTATAATTCTATTATTATCTATTATTTCATAATTATTAATATTATATAAATCATCTTCTAACCATACAATATCATTATGAGCAATTTTATAAATCCAATAATCTGGTGGAAATTCCTTACCTACTTTAAATTCAGGTGGCACTGATCCATAATCATCAATTTCAGTATACAAATTACACATTTTTGAACCATCCCATATATATACACCTTCATTACGATAACCTCGATTTTTAATACCATCTTTAGTAAAACATATTAAATCACCTCTTTTAACACCATCTTTTATAGGATCAAACACAAATTTATAATTATTATTTGGTTTTGTTAAATTTTTATATTTATAATTTTTTTTTTCTGGATTGTATATAAAGTGTTTTTTATCAAATGCTTTTTCAATCCAATCAGAGTAAAAATGTTCAGTAGTCATTTTTATTTTATAATAGTACAATTCTTTTATTAAATAAAATTTTCATTTTTTATATTAGTTATTCATATTATAAATTTATGTAATAATAAAAAATTGAAAAAAAAAATGCTTGTTATTTCCTTTATCTTTAAGTACGCACTAAATCAAAGAAAACACAAATACCTCTCAAAAATGTGCATCATTTCCTATCTACCAAGCTATGTCTGCTGCTGCGTCTGCTACTGTGTCTGCACTTGGGGCTGAGGCGAAGGCTGTGCTCGCGCCGGTCGACGATGATAATGTCATTTTAGACAATGACATTATTTGTAACCGCGAGGGTTACAAAATCATAAAAGAAGTTCAATTTAATAACACTATTAGTGTTGTAACAATTGAACGATATATTATAAAGAATCCAAAATGTCTACACTGCAAACGGCGTATCTGGAGTGATGTGTGTCGTAAATGTTTTCCAAGTCACGAGAACGACAAAAAGGAAGAAGAACTTTTTATTTTGAAAAAGTTTTATACGTCAAACCCAATAATATTTCTGCAGTAAAGAATATTTAATTTAAAAAAAAGTTTGTAATGTAGCAACAATAGCAGTAATATGAACCTTCTCTAAAGATCCAATTAATACATTTTTTTCTATTTGTGCTAATTGTTGTATACATTTAATTATTTTAGGATTATCAATATAGTTATCTAATATGTATTTTGATATTTTATCTAGAAAATCAGATATAGAAAAGTTTTCTATTTGTCGAATACGTAATATTTCCGCATGTGATTCTACTAAGGAATGAGTTTGTAAATATTTTATCAAGTCTTTTATACTAGATAATTGTAATCCTAATGACGAATAATTATTTGATAAATTTATATTTTGTAACAAATTAATACCTTTACGTAAATCACCATCACAACAAAATATAATATTTGTTAATTGATCTTTTGATATCTTTAGATTTTCTTTTTTTGCAATATTTGTTAATGCAAGTTTCATTGTTTTATCAGTAATTTTAGGAAATATAACTACTACACTTCGTGATAATATTGCATCTATTAATTTTGATAAATAATTACAAATTAAGCAAAAACGTGTATTGAATGTATATGTTTCTATAATTCTTCTTAATGCACCTTGAGCATCATCTGTTAATGCATCTGCTTCATCCAAAATAACTAGTTTATATTTAATATTTATTTCAGGTTTTTTTATGATTTGCAACTGACAAAATTCTTTAATTTGTGATCGCACTACCGAAATACCACGATCATCCGACGCATTTAATTCTAGTACATACTTACTTGCTTCACCTTTAAAGTATTCATTTGTAATTGCAAAAATAGTAGAAGTTTTACCAGTACCTGCAACACCATAAAAAACCATATGAGGAAAAAAGTCATTCGTCATTAAATCTTTTATAAAATTAACAATTGGTGGGTGTAAAACATCATTAATACTTTGAGGACGATATTTTTCAACCCATGGTAAATTGTTATCTTGCATTTAATTCTAGTTACATATAAAGTAATTATATCTTTAATTATAATTTTCAAATTTATATATATTGTATATATATGAAAAGAAGATTATCTAGATCTGCACCTGCTGCTACATTAGCACCAATACCAATAGAGAGATACAATACAAATATAATAACTACTAACAGAATAGTTACATTTTCTGATATACATGCAGATATACATGCATTAATAATTTGTTTAAGAGATTGTGCAAAAGTTATTAGAAAGAAAGATGGATTTGAATTTAATCAATTATGCCCTGATGATGATCTGGAAGCTTTATTAAATATTGATATATCAGATAATGACGGTTACTATAAAGATGATTTAAATTATGAATGGATTGGAGAAGACACATATGTTGTAATTGTAGGTGATATGTTAGATGGATATCGATCTATTACGAAAGATATTAGTAAAATTAAAGGTCACGAACAACATGAATATGACCAAGTTGAAATAAAAATATTACGATTTATAAATGCATTAAATAAATTAGCTATATCACATAATTCTAAAATATTTAAATTACTTGGAAATCATGAACTAAAAAATATATTAGATGTAGATTTTCCATTACAATATGTACCACCATATACTTTATATGTAAATGGAGTTGACGGAAAATTAAAAGATTATTATCGAGGTTATGATAGAACAAAAGTATTTTCTGTAGGTAATCCTGGATATAAATTACTTTTTGAAGATGGTATTGGATTATTATTAAAAATAAATAATAATATATTTGTACATGCTACAATAGAACATAAAAATTTTGGAATATATGAAGAAATAAATTTACGTATAAATAACCCAAATATAGATAGTATTACGTTTAATAGTATTATGTTAAATATATCAAAACAAAGCCAACAACTTAATGGAAATGGAGAATTATGGAATAGAACATGGGGTGATGATAAAAATATATATGAAAGATTTAAGGATACGGTTAACAATAAGGGTAAGATAATGTGTGATGATGTTTTAAACAAAATTCGTAGATTTTTATCAGATGTACCAGAACCTAAACCAAATGCAGAAGATATGCGAATTATTATTGGTCATTGTCCTCAATATCATTCATCTAATATGTATATTCATATAACAGATTCTACCGGAACTACATTAGGATACGAAAAACCATTAAATCGTACATTTACAAATTTAATAGACAATGATCCAATAATAGAAACATATACTCCACCAGCTGTAACTGGTGAATATGATATTGAACAAAAATTAATATTTGGTATTACAATGGAATGTAGTCATGAAAATAATATAAATGATCATTTATTATATCGTGTAGATGTAGGAGTATCTAGAGCATTCGATTTTATAGGATCGGAAGATGAAAGTAGTACGTCTATAAGGAACTATATAAAAAATTATTATTCAAGAACACCTCAAATTTTAGAAATAAATAGAAATGATATTAAAATTATTAAATCAAATATCATAAATACTAGAAAACATCAACCAAGACCTTTTTTAGAAGATAAAATTAAAAATTATAATAATCCTAATCTTAATACGTTAGATATTGGTATTAATAAATGTGTACGTCCTTTATCTCATTTACCTCGTAAAAAAAGAAGACATATTGGTGGTTTTTATAATAAATATCAAAAATATATTCATAAATTAAATAATATTACCAAATAGATACAGTATTAAATAAATAATAATTTTTAACTTTTATTAAAAAAATTGAAAATTATAATCTTATATATATTTATCTTATTTATAATACTTGTTAAAATGGAAGCAATTGTCGACTCATTTCTATGTCCAATTACATATGAAATTATGAAAGAACCTGTTCATTTTCCATGTTGTGGTAATACATGTGATAAATCAAGTTTTATTAATAGTAAATCATATACATGTCCATGGTGTCGTAAATATATTACAATTTCACACCTTGTTCCTAATCGTATTGTAGCAAGTCAAATTGATGAATATATTAAAAGCCAATCTAATACAAATAATACAAATAATACCAATATGTATAAACCATTTATTAATGAAACAACTTTTTTACTTGCTAAAATAGAACAAAAAGATAGTATTTATAATATTAATTTTACGATAGTTCCACCGCGTCAAGGTGAACGTCAAGGTATTTGTATGTTTATTGGCGTTGATGGTTCTGGATCAATGAATATGAATGTATGTGAAATGAATGAATCAAATAATAAAACATTTACACGTTTAGATTTAACAAAACACACATTACGTACAATTATTAATGTACTTACAGAAAATGATACATTATGTATTGTACGATTTAGTGATTTTGCAAATGTTGCACTTATGCCAACATTAATGACCGACAAAGGTAAAAAGAAAGCAGAAAATGCAATCAAATTAATTAAAGCAGATGGTAGTACAAATATGTGGGATTGTTTACGTTTAATGAATAAAATTGCATCAAATAATGAATTTAATAATTGTAATATTGTATCTGCGTTGCTTACAGATGGTGAAGCAAATATTCACCCTCCTCGCGGAGAAGTTGAATCATTTAAATTACTAACTCGCATTGGAATATTAAGTACATTTGGTTTTGGATATTCATTAGATAGTAAACTTTTAGCAGATATTGCAAAAATTGGTAATGGTAATTTTGCATTTATTCCAGATTATTCAATGGTTGGTACAGTATTTATTAATTGGTTAGCTACAATTTTATCTACATGTTCAAAAAGTCGTACGATTCAAATAAAATATTCAAATAATGATAGTACAACTATTCAATCTGGATTAATTCAATATAGTCAACCATTAAATTATATGATTACTTCTGAAATTGAACCAATTCAAATTAATTTTATTGATGAACCACCAATTAGTATTGCAAATTGTAAATTATTAGATTATGATTATTTCAGATATGATATGATAAATTATATTAAAGATTGTATTGGTCATAATGGTATTAATAAATACCTAGAATTTTATGATAAATATAAAACAAATTCAGATTCAAATATTAAAGCAATTATACAAGATTTTGAACCTGAAGGAAATGATAATGAAGGTCAAATGTCATTAGCAACAAAATATTGGGCAAAATGGGGTAAGCATTATTCTCGTGCTTATCTTATGGCTCATGAAAATCAGATTTGTATGAATTTTAAAGATCCTGGACTTCAAATTTATGGTGGATTGTTATTTAAAAAATTACAACTTGATGCTGAAACAATCTTTTGTAATATGTCAGCACTTGAACCAACAGGTTTATCAAATTTAGCACCAACTATATCATCAACTCCATCACCAACTATGAATATTGCAACTACATTTTATAATGCTGGTGGAGGTTGTTGGTCACCTGATACATGTGTTCGTATGGCAAATAATACATTAATGTTAATTGAAAATATTCAGCCCAATATGTACGTATGGACACCAAATGGTCCATCACTTGTTAAATATGTAGTTGTACTAGGTACTAAAAAAAGTACACAATTAATGTGTAAACTTGGAAAATTATGGATTACTCCATGGCACCCTGTACTAATTAATAATGAATGGAAACACCCTGACATGATTACTGATATTGTAGATATTAATATGCCAACAGTTTATAATTTAATTCTTGATGAAAATCACATTATCGAAGTAGATGGTATTTTAAGTGTAACTCTTGGTCACGGATTTACTGGTCCAATTATTGGTCACCCATTTTTTAGTAATAAAGAAAATATATTGCGTGATTTAAGTAAACAAAATGGATTTGCAGAAGGTAAACCAACATTTATCGATTTGAAAGTTCATAAAAATAAAGATGGATTAATTACTGGTTGGTATGATAATGTTTAATTTATAAAATAATTTTATTTGTTTTTTCTTTTTCTCATACCACGTGATGTGTTTGTCATGTTCTTCAGCGGTTTTTCATCTTCAGGGTTCAGCGGCGGCGGTGACTGCGGCGGCGACGGCGACTGCGGCGGCGGTGACTGAGGTGGTGATGGTTGTGGTAGTTGGAGTGGTTGGGGTGGTTGTAGTGGTGTCTGGGGTGTGAATGGTCGGGCGTGGGGATTTAGCCTAACTCCAACGAGTTTGTCAACGAAATCATCCATATTGAACGACATTTGGATGACTATTAACATTTGAAGTATAGTAATGAACATAATAAGTAATTATTTTTTCAATTTTTGTTAGATTCAGTATATATTTATCATTAAATATTAAAGAAAATAATCAAATAATTATTGATTTTCATTATATGTTTTAATCCATTTATCAGTATCAATAGCAATTGACTTTAATGTTTTGAATAAAAATACCTTTTGTTCAGTTGTATTTAGGGTATATTTCATTTTCATAAATATTTCATTTACTTTATTTGTATAAGTCCAACTATCATCTGTTGGTAATTCATAATCTAATATCCAATCCCATGCATTTTCTGTATTATCTACTATCTCAATTGCTTCTTGTAACATTTCACGTATATTATCGTCTTTAACAAATGAAACATCACATGATACGATTTTAGAATCTTCCATTTTATTTAATTTTATTATATATTTTTTACATAATAAAGTTATTAATTTTCAATTTTCATTTTTGCTCGTTCAAATCCATTAAATGATGATGCAGCAGACCATGAATATGCTCCAAAATTATCAAAGCGAATTGTATCACCTATTTCATATTCACGTAATTTACATTCTATTTTATCAAATGAATCACACGTTTGACCATATAATATAGTGTCATATGTATTTTTATTTGTATCTTCGATTTGTCTACCATCAAAAATAACACCATTCATTGATCCATATACACCATCATTGATATAGTAAAGAAATACTTTTTTATCATTAATATATTTTATTTTTTTATTAATTACTTTAACATCTAATGTTAATGCATTATCTACTATAAATCGTCCTGGTTCTCCTACATATGTATATTTTTTATATTTTTTAACATATTTTTCAATACTTTGTACATGTTCAATAAATTTTGTTTTAGTAAAATTATTGTCTATAGATGGAAATCCTCCACCAATATCTATTAAATTAATTTGTAAATTATATTTATTAATTAATGCATGAATTTTATCCATTGTATTTATATATTGCACAGGGTAATAACATTTACTACCAACATGAAATGAAATTCCATGTAAATTAAAATTATTTTTTTTATGAAAATATATTATTTCATCTAATTCTTCGTCAGATGCACCAAACTTTTGATTAAATTTTATTTTGGATAATTCTTCACATGATTGTATTCGTAGTATTGGTAAAGAATTAGGATATATTTTATGTATTAATTTTAATTGTGTTAATGAATCATATACTATTTTCTGAATATTCCAATTTTTTGCTTTTTTAATTTCGAATGGTGATTTATGAGGATGACCATATATAATATCTTTTTTAGTTGGTACACATTTTTTAATTTCAGATATAGCTGCACATTCAAAATTAATATGTAATTTAGATAATTCTGATATTATTTTTGGATGTGGATTACATTTTAGTGCATAATAGGGTGTTATACTTGGTAAAAATTTATTCCAGAGAGAGACGTTTTGTATAATTCTGTCAGGATAACATTTTAGCATTAATTAATAAAATATAGATGAGATAATTTTTTAAATATAAATATTTAATTATATATTTATCAAGAAACTAAACAATTTATGAATGCGATTTTCGAATATTTTACATCAAATAAATAATTTTAATAATGTTACATTTCAAAATATTGGTAATTTATATTTACGTCATTTTAGTGATAGTACATTATTACAATTAATTAAACCAAAAAAATCAAATTTAATTATATCAGGGAATGTATCTTACATTAATAATAATATATTTAAATTATTAACGTATGCATCTATAAACTTTGAAAAAGTATTTTATGTTCCTGGTATAATGGAATTATCCAATGAAAATACAAATTATACTGTAGATGAATTAGTAGAAACATTACAAATATGTTGTAGTAAATATTATAATATAGAAGTATTAAGTAATTCTTCTTATCATTGGACAGATCATGATTTACAAATTGTAGGAAGTACTTATTGGGGTAATGTAAAACAAGCTAAATTATTTATGGATTCGCTATATTATTCAAAAATGTATGATAAATATAGAAAATTAATGACACCTGATATGATAAATGAATTACATCATGGATCCGTAAAATATTTATCTAACCTAGATCTACGTACAAATAAAATTGTAATTTCTCATTATCCAATGTATACTTTAAATAGTTATGATTTAGATGGTATTCAATACATACCATTTAAAAATAATATTAATAATATAATAAAATCAGTAGATAGTATGCAATAAAAATTGAAAATAAATATATTTACGATAGATATTTAAATTCTATTCAATTGTGTTGATTAAATGTCTCTTCTTATAAATAATGAACAAACACCAGAAATATGTTTGGCAGCTGTTCAACAAAATGGTGAGGCATTACAATTTGTAATAGAACAAACACCTGAAATATGTATGGCAGCTGTTCAAAATAAAGGTAATGCATTACAATATGTTAAAGAACAAACACCAGAAATATGTATGGCAGCTGTTCAGTGTGATGGAGGCCTATTAGAATATGTAAAAGAACAAACACCAGAAATATGTATAGTAGCTCTTAAACATGGTGGTGTTATATTAAAATATGTAAAAGAACAAACACCAGAAATATGTATGGCAGCTGTTCAATATCATAGTGATGCATTACAATATGTTAAAAAACAAACACCAGAAATATGTATGGCAGCTGTTCAAACTAATGGTTATGCATTAGGAGATGTAAAAGAACAAACATCAGAAATATGTATGACAGCTGTTCAAAATGATGGTCCTGCATTAAAATATGTAAAAGAACAAACATCAGAAATATGTATGGCAGCTGTTCAAAATAATGGTGATGCATTACAATATGTTAAAGAACAAACACCGGAAATATGTATGGCAGCTGTTCAAAATAATGGTCCTGCATTAAAATATGTAAAAAAACAAACACCGGAAATATGTATGGCAGCTGTTCAAAATAATGGTATTGCATTAAAATATGTAAAAAAACAAACACCAGAAATATGTATGGTAGCTGTTCAAAATTATGGTGATGCATTAAAATATGTAAAAAAACAAACATCAGAAATATGTATGGCAGCTGTTCAAAATGATAGTAATGCATTAAAATATGTAAAAGAACAAACATCAGAAATGTGTATGGCAGCTGTTCAAATTTATGGTGATACATTAGAATATGTAAAAAAACAAACACCAGAAATATGTATGGCAGCTGTTCAAAATAATGGTTATGCATTACAATATGTAAAAGAACAAACATCAGAAATGTGTATGGTAGCTGTTCAAAATGATGGTGATGCATTAGAATATGTAAAAGAACAAACATCAGAAATGTGTATGGTAGCTGTTCAAAATAGAGGTCTTGCATTAGCATATGTAAAAGAACAAACATCAGAAATGTGTATGGTAGCTGTTCAAAATAATGGTATTGCATTAACATATGTAAAAAAACAAACACCTGAAATATGTATGGCAGCTATTCAAAATGATCCTTCTGCATTAAAATATTGTATCCGGTATGCATATGAATTAATTAAAGATGAACCAGAAGATGAATGTTTAATTTGTTATGAAAATAAAGGTGTTTGGTGTCAACTTACTCCATGTAAACATAAATTTCATGTAGATTGTATAGACAAATGTATTAGATTAGAGAAGTGTCCGGTTTGTCGTGTAGAATTAATTTATAAATATATTTTTTAATAAAAATTGAAAAACTAACAATATATTAATTTATTATTAAATTGTAAACGTTACAATGGCAGGAAGAGCAAATGCTTTTACAGGTATATCTTTTGGTGAGCAATATGATTTCACATCTCGTTATCAAATTTGTCAAAAAACGATAGAAATGAATACTAAATATGCAGAAAAAAAGAATAATAATATTGTTATTATTCTTTTTAATGAAGGTGTTACAATTCTTACAAATATGAAAATTAGCGATGAAAGTAAAGAAAGAATCAAGAAGAATTATACAAAACGTTATGTATTATATGATAATTTGTCATATAATGATATTATTACAAAAATTAATAAATCTCGACCAAATAATGCTACTGATTTTTTAGCACCATTTCAATTTCTGGAATGTGTACCTGAATTTACAAGTACATCACCTGAAATTATATTTTTATCAGATGGTCGTAATACGACAGATTTAAATACTGAAGAATTATCATTCCTAACTAAATTCAAGAATAATGTAACTACAATGGGTATTGGTAATAAGTCTTGTTTTGATCAAACAACATTATCTAAGATGTCTAAAACAGGTGATACTGTAGAAGGTGAATCAGCTGACATTATTCAAAATGAATTACTTGCCCGAATGGCAGATTCAGAAAGTTCGAATGCTCTTGATATTTGGAAAAATGCAACAATCACATTTATGACTGAAAAAGATAATATTAAAGTTGGTACATTAGTTCAAGTAGAAAAAATTACGAAAGATATTTATGATGCATTTACACCAGTTAATACGAAAGAACAAAATAATTTACTCATGTATACTTTTGATAATACAATTGTTTTTAAAAAGAAAGATGATCCTATTAATCTTGATATGTCTATTAAAAAAGATACAATTATTTTTATCGTTGATCAATCAGGATCAATGGATGAACCTGCAAATTCTAATGATAACATGTATGTATCTTCACCTATTCAACCTGTAGTACAAGATGAACAAGTTGAGACAGATGATGAATATGTAAAGTACACAATTAAATATACAGTCATGAAATCATATCAGTTATTTCTATTAAATTTTATTGATTCTACTAAAATCAAAGCAGAACTTAAATACACTGATATGAATAATGTTGAACAGTCAATTATTATTGATTGTTCAACAAACTCAACTGATAGTGATAAATTTAATATGGATGCCTCTGATTTACCTAAGATTCAAATGATGATTACAATTATTAATGAGATTGGTCATTGTATTAATATTGCTAATATTGTAAATCACAGTGATAAAATTGGATATTTTCGAAAAATTAATAATATTTGTAATAAAAATAAGAAATTCATTACAGATATGACATTGTCACCAATTAATAATGTATCTTTAATGGAAATGTTTCATTATACTATTAAACAAGGTCGGAAATTGTATCAGACAACATTAAGTGCTGCTCAAATTAACATTGATAATTTGCTTCGTGCTGCATCTGATGGTTCATCTCGTCAAATGTCCGCAGCAGTTACAATGAGTGCAGTATGTGGTCGATCTCCTTCTCAACCTGTTGAACATGATGAAACTTCTACAAATAACACACATGATATTAGCATGTGTACAATTTGCTGTGGTGAAATTCGTGAATATGTATTTTCATGTGGTCACTGCTATTCATGCAAGGATTGTGCTGAAAAACTATTAGCATCTGCACCTATGAATAAATGTTCTTATTGCAAACAAGATGTTACATCAATTCGTAAAATTACAATGACTGATGATCAACGAAATTCAGACCATTATTACAAGTGTATTACTCCAGACTGTTTTAATGTTGCAACAACAATTGCAAGTTGTCCTTCAATTAATGAAGATGATAGTGGATATCATTTAACAACTTGTGATAAATGTTATAAGATTTCAATTAAGAATTATAAAAAAATGAAACAAACACATACATGTTTTTGTGGTAATGAAATGAAAGAATTTAAGAAAGTTATTTTTCCTTAATTACATACAATTACAAATTGATTTAACTACAATATTATTTATAAATTCAGTTATAACAATATCATTCCATTCTTTATTAAGATGTTCTTCTATTTTTGTAGTACTTGTTGGTATTAATTTATAAATATCTGCATATATATTTTTATTATGTTGTAATATATATAACATATGTGTACGTATATTTTCTAATACAATAGGATCTTTAAAAAATTTTTGCATATATTTATTATTTGTTGATGCTATTTTAGGATATAACCAAAATGATAATCGCATTTTATCATTAAATTCTTCTTGTGTACGCCATTGTATTAAAAATATATTATGTGTATTATCATGTTTAAATATTTCATGACAAATTTGTGGAATATATTTTAATTCAATACCTTTTTCATTAACATACATGTTATTTTTTAAAACATTTAATATATTTCGTAATTTATTTATATCTAAAATTATATTAACTTTTTCTGGCAATATCAATGATAATAACTTTAATGCAGTTATTAATATCCATTCATATTCAATGATATGATATACAAATGAAAATACTCGTATATGAGTATCTGCCCCATTTTCTAATAAGTATTTTACTATATCATATTTTCCTAATATAATTGCCCATGTTAATTGAGTTGCACCAACACTATCAATAAAATTAATATTATTTAAATCAACTTTATTATTACATAAATTAAAAAATATTTCTTTTGATTTATGTAATTTATCTTTATTATTCATACTATCTTTATTTAATCATCTTTATATGATTTAATAAATTCTAATGTATCTTCATCTGTAATACTACCTTTTTTACTAAAAAATAGTAGAAATTTAATAATTGGCTTACGACGTTTTTCACATTCTTTGTCAAAATATGGATTTTTAATTGGAAATACAGATGAACGTAATAATTTATCATAATAATGATCCATCATTGAAGCACTATCACCAGTATATGAATTGTATCGTTCAATAGTTGCAATTTCCCATAATTCAGATTCAGTAAATCCTCTTTCTGTTGTGTCTAAATATAAATTTGCAATTGGATTTTTAACTTTACCATACGTATAACAACGTTCAATACCAATAACTCCAATAGCTTCTAATCGATCTGCATATCGAGGAATAAGTTGCCATTCTTTATTTTTTACATCTTCAGGAATATAATCACCATTTTTAGATGAAGAAACAAGATTCACCATATTCATTACATTAAGAATAAATTCATCTGGCTTGTCTTCTAAAATAGTTCGTAAATTTTCATAATTATGATTGTTTGGAAAAAATTTTCGATCATCTGCATCATGTAATAATGCAGCTAATAATACACTTTCTTTTTCTTCATCAGTTAAATTATAATCTCCATAATATAGTGCTTGTTGAGCATTATGCATTACTTGAATTGCGTGATTTATTCCATGACATTCACTTACTTTATTATCTGTTAATAATTTATTAAGTTTATCAATATAAATTTGCATTTTTTATGTATGTAATTAAGTATACTTTATATATAAAATATACTTTTATATATATATATTTCAATTTTGATGTAAAAATTGAAAATAAAAATATTTGTAATATTTATAATTCAAACACTAAAATCAACATGCACCAATCTAATTTGGATACTATTATTCGATTAGAATCATTAGTAGTATGGAATGAAAATCAACTATACTATACATCATCAGGATGGAAAGAAAGACCTATCACTTACGAAGGTATTATTAAAACTGTTGATTATAAGAAATATAATGTAAATGTATTATTAATTAATGGTACATATAGAGTTGTACATGCAAAAAAACTTGTATTTTTATAATAGTTGTTTTATAGTATTAATCATATAATCATATATTGGTTCTAATGTTAATTTTTCATTAAAGAATTTAACAGAATTTTCTGCTATTTTTTGACATTCTTCATCGTGATTAATACACCATTCTATCTTTTCTTTTAAATCAGATAAATCTTCTTTAATACTAATATAATGTATATTTTCTTGTAACCATTGTTGAAACCATAATTTATATTTACCTTCTACAATTAAAACAACACTACCTGTACCTAATAAAAATCCTAATCGATACGCAGCAACATTACCATCTACATTTATAAGATATTTATATTTATAAACTTCATTTAATGGTACTTTTTCACTTAATTTAATACCTTTACTTTCTAATTTACGTATATTTACTTTATTAAATTCAGTGTCTTTTTCTGATTTTTTTAATCTATATACCCAATCAACTAGTTTAGCATCTAATATTTGATTTGTATTATTTGTATTCCATTTACTATCGAAATATGCTAATTTTAATCGAGTATTTGAATTAATATCATTACCGCAACCTGTTGATTTACCACGAAAAAATGCAACTGATTTTTTATCTTTCCATTGAATATTTAATTTATTTGTTAAATAATTATTTTGACATTTTCCTGAATTATCATTATCAGGTGTATATATATTTAAAACTCTGCTAATATCATCAGGAGTAGGAAATGGTATATCTAAATAATCCTTTACATTACTAAAAGAAAATAAATTACCTAATTTACAATTCTGCCAAATATCATCTAATTTTTGATTACCAACTACATCTACAAAAGGATCATAATATATATTATTTATTTTTTTAATTAAAACTTGATCTTTATGATTTAAGTAAAAATTACAATCAGGTACTTTTTTATTTTTTGATAAATTTAATAAAAAATAATATAATTCCATTACATAAAAATCAATATAATATTCTTTGTAATTATTTTCATATCGTAATAAACACTGAGTAATTCGAAATTTTTTATTTTTCTTATATTTATCTGCTATTTTAATTTTATTTTGATAAGGTGATATATAATTATTGTTATTTAATAATAAAAAATGTACTAATTTACTATTTTTAAATGAAACATATATACCCATGCGATGATATTCTAATATATATCTTCCAGTATCATGTAGTACTTTATCATCAGGTAAATATCTTTTTAATTCTTCATATGATGAAATAACAGCATATCTTTTTTTATATTTATTATAATCGTATTCTTGATGAATACAGATATTTTTATTTGTAATAAAAATATCTTGTTTATCCACTTCTAATATTGGTATTTTTATACTATTCATATATTCAAAATATATAAATAATATACATTATTATCTGTTTTCAAAATATTTAATTAACATATAATTTTTTATAAAACAATTATATGTTAATTATTTTATATATTGGATTTTATTATATAATTCATTTATTTTGTTATAAATCTGCACAAAAAACTGGTAATAAATATTATAATAATAAAAATAAAGATAATAATAAAGATAATGATAAAAATAAAATTCATGATTTTTTTCATGAATTATTACCTGATTGGTCAGATAAAGAATGGCTTATAAATTTAGTAGGCTTACAACATGTTTTACCATTTGTATTTCTTAATACATCTACGCAATTACGTTTTGCAAGTATGTTAATTTTAATATTATTTATTAGAGATATTACTATTAATTTAACAATTTTACCAAAACATAAAAAATGTAAACATAAACATACTTGGTATGAGACAATAAATGGTGGTTGTTATGATAAAATATTTAGTGGTCATTTTACAGTAATATATTTATTATCATTATTTTATTATACATCAGGTATCATTACCAGTATACCTCTATTAGTAACTATGAATATATTATATGCATTTATGATTATAATAACACGATCACATTATACAATTGATATTGTTATGGCATTTTTTGTTAGTTCATTTATATTCACAAATAATATTTACTTACCGGGATTTGATTTTGTAAAATCATAATACTTAATTTTCTAAACTTTTATTCAAATATAATTGTTCTATTGTATTTTTCATAATAAATCGTAATACTTGAACATTGTTTTTTTGTCCTAATCGCACTGCTCGACCAATCGCCTGTTTCTCAATATCTTTCTTTTTCTTTAAATCTAAAATTAAATGTGTATCTAATAAAATGATATGACTTGCATCTGTTAAATTAGTACCTGAATTTGCTCGATCTGCAGATAATAATATTACCTTTTCTTCACCTGTTTTGAATTTTTTTAATTGTTTACTTACAACATATGCATTACCTTTTAATGTTACATGTTTTATTTTATTTTCAAATAATACATCACTAATTAAATCTAATGTTTGTTTTTCAGTTGCAAAAATAATAATTTTTCCATTACATTCTTTAATATATGATATAATTGCATTTATTTTTGTTCCTCCCTTATGAATTGTAATATCTTCTTGCTCTTTTGTTTCAATTTTCTTTTTCATATCATCACCTGATATTAAATTTAAATTTTTATCTACAATACTATTAATTTCTCCACGATTTAATGGTGTACGACACATTGGACATTTAATATTTTGTACATTTTTAAATAACTCGTTTACACAATTACCACAATACATATGATTACACATTGTTAACATTACACTATCAAAGTTACCAAAACAAATCATACATGGTTCATTTAATTTTTCTTCTATCATCGTATCAAAATTATCAATCATTTTTTCTTTCATTTGAATTAATTTTAGATCTTTTTCCATAATAGCAATATGTTTTTCATTATAATCTAACTTTTTAGTAATTCGATCAATTGCTTCAGTTATTAAATTCACCTCTGTTGTTTGTAATACATGTGTATCATATTCACCTGTTACTACACAATAATTTATTTTAATATGTTCAGGTATTGTCTTTCTATCACTGTAAAACCATTCAATTAATTCTTTAATATATGCAATTGTCTTTTTCTGATTCTCTATTTTTGTTATATGAGTTTGTTTAGTCTTATTATGTTCTTCTAACATTTTATTTTTTAATTCACTTACAGTTGTAAATCCACTAAATGATGTATCTTGATTTGAAATTTTATAACTGGTACATAGTGCAATCATTCTTTTGTTATCACCTGTTGCATTATTATATAACAATTTTTCTATATTTGACATTTCTAATTCGATTATTTTTTCTTCAAAATCTGGTATATGTATTTCAGTGTTTACTTTACTAGGTTCATTATATTTATAATACGTATTTATGAAATTCCTATAATCATTTACATTTGTACTAATTCTATAATATCTACTTATTCCTGCAAATTTATTTTCATTGTACCAATATAAATCATTACTTAAAAATGATAATATATCATTACAATTTAAATCTAAATTTGGAGTAGCTGATATACCCCATTTGTATAATCCTTTAATTTTATATATCACTGATTTATTACGGCGAGAATTTGCATCTTGATTAAAAATCTCATGTACCTCGTCTACAATTACACGTTTCCATAATATATCACTTAAATCAAATGTATGTGTAGATTTTTTATCATTTTGTAAAAATGTAATTGTAATGATAACAATTGTGTATTTATCTATATCTTCTAATGATAATTTATAATAATCTCGAACAGTATTAATAACATATACTTTTGCAGATGGTAAATATGATTTAATTTCACTTTCCCATTGTTGTAATAATCGTACGGGTACAATTAATAAATTACAATTTGTTTTTAATTTATAATTATTATACAATAATTTATATTCTTCATTAATAGTATCAATAATTTCTAGTTTATTAATTAATAATTCTTCTTGCGTTGGATCATCTAATTGTGTTAATGCTTCTAATGTATTTTTATAATTTAATAACATAGTTGCTCTTTCTGTTAATATTTCAGATGCTTTTGTTGCATCATCCATAATATGTACTGTTAATGTTAATGTTTTACCTAATCCAGTATTATCACATAATAATCCTCCTTGTACATGACAAAAATATTTAAATATTTTAAAATTTAATGGTTTTACAACAACTTTACCATGTAAATATAATATATTATCATTTAATAAATGATAATTGTCTACCTTAATATGATCATCAAATCCATATATTAGATTCAATCCTTCTTTTTTATTTGATAATTTTTCTACATTTTTACACCAATTTACATTTTCTAATTGATATTTAAATGGTGCAATATTAAATTGTTTTGTTAATATATATTGACCATATTCAGTATTTTTAATATTTTCAATAGATAATTGTAAAATACTTCTACAATTCATTAATGTAAATATTAATATATCTTTTACTGCAGTATAAGTTGTATTATTATCTATTATACCTTCATATATTTCATCTAATTTCGTTTTATTAATATACATATTTAAATTAACAATAAATCTATTTTGTAAATATGGTGATTTTGTAATTGTAACATATTTATCAAAATATTTTTCATCCTTACATATATAATCTAATCGAAATGGAACAAATATAGTATATGCATTTTGATGTACTACTGATACTTTTAATTTAATTTTTTCTTCTGCTTCTGTTAATTCATATAAATGAATATAATTTAATTGATCAATTGAAAACCGAAATGAATTTTTATTATTTGATAATTTATCTTGTAATGCTTGATTTGTATTATCTACAGTAAACGGTAATTCATATGTTCCTAGCGAAACGATGTTATTTGTAGTTATATTTTGATTACTTTCGTTATCAGTTGCATTATAAATGTTTGGTTTAGTTAGTAAAAACATTTTCTTATATTTATAATATATAATGAATTTTTGTTTATATATTAAATTTATAGCTTAATAGATATATTTTTATTATAATTCTATATATATGAGAAGACACACTATTATTAAAAAACAATTATCAAATAAATCTACAATTGTAGATAAACCAATCATAACAAAATATTCTCGAATACAATATGAAGAACCTATCATAAAAGATATGGCTATTATATTAGTATATTTTAATCCCACAAATTCAATACGTATTATTCAAAATATATTATTCGTCAAAAATTCATTAGAAATTTGTAAAATTCCTTTTTATATTGCTGAATTAGCATTTAATGATGAACCATACTTATTTACTAGAGCAAATAATATATTTCAATATAGAACAACAAGTTACATGTTTTATAAAGAAAATTTAATTTATAGCATACTAAAATTTTTACCCGATACTATTATAAAAATATGTACTTTAGATGCTGATATTATGTATGATAATCCTAAATGGTATGAAATTATATCAAATACTCTGAATACATACAATGTATGTCAACCATATAATATTGCGTTTCGTTTAAATATCGATTTTACTGTATATTCATATGCACAATCATGTATTGATGCGAGTGTAAATTATTCTACCGGATTTGCATGGGCATTTAAAAAAGATTGGTTTATTAATAATGGATTTTTTGAATATGCAGTTATTGGTGGTGGTGATTCAATCTTTTATAAATATGTCATGTTTCATATACAATCAACTATTTATAAATCAAAAATATATAATGATGAATATTCAAAATATTTAAAAACTAGAGAAAAGTCACCACCTGTTTGTTCTATAAATTTAAATATATATCATTTATTTCATGGTTTACTTGATAATAGACAATATAGTACTAGACATGGTTTGTTTGAAATTAAAATCAATTCTCTTAATCTTAGTAATATTTCTGAATTATTTATTCGACGTGATGATAATATACTCGAATGGAATCCTAAATTTAAAAATGAAATGAATACATTTATGAAAACATATTTTATGAATAGACAAGATGATTCTGTATAAAAATTGAAATAAATATTGTATATTATACTGTATAAATTATTCACTACTCGCTATGCCAAAATATAAACTAAATTCAGTTATTGATACTGCAATTTTATATGAAATTCGTGATGAAGATAAAAATAAATCATGCATCTATTTGTTTGCAATTTATTACAAAAAGAGATGGACGTTGAAATACGGATGGTGTTTTAATCTCCAAAAACACATAAAGTTATTAAACAAAGAACTACTCTTGAAATGTGATGAACTTTATACAAACAAATATTACATTCCTAAAATTATTCCTCTTGTTATTTTGTGGACAAATTCAATCGATACTATTATCGATTTTGAATATAAATTTCCACCAATCATGAGAGAAAATAATTTAACTTGTCGTAGTAAACTAAAAAACAGTCTTAAATTTGATTATACTGTATATGACAAATTTTTACAATATGGTACAGAACATGATATTCACAATACATGGGAGTCTGATATATATGAATTTGATGATTCTAATGAATTAAGATATAAAAAGTATATTATCAATAAAAATACTTAATTATTTTATAATATTGTATAAAAATTGAATATATATTAATTTACAATCAAATAATTTACGTTAAATATTAAATGTCAAATTATTATACAAAAAATGAAATAAATCAAATCATTTTTTCTGAAATAACTGAATATCTTGAATCGAATAATCTAAATATTGATCGATATTTAGATGAAACTCCTTGTGTATATTTATTAGCAATGAATTATAAAAATAATTGGATTTTTAAATTTGGTTATACTGATTATTTATATAATCGTATTAATCAATTGTACCGAGAATGTAATATAAAATATAATAATGAAATGTGTATATACCAATATAATAATGAAGAGTATGAAATACCTAAAATTATTATATTAGGTATTCTATTTACAAAAAATAATAAATATATTGAAAAACGTATTAAAAATGAACTTAAATGGTCATACGATCTAAAACTTTCACTAACTAGAAATCATGGAATGTGTAAATTTACTGAATGTATTAAACCTATATTACAATCATATAGCATATTTTTTGATATAATTAATCAATATAAATCAGAAGAAGATATTGTATTTGAAACTGAAGAAATATATTTTGATGAAAATAATTCAAATATATTAAGATTAGATGAAGATGATGGTATTTTAAATGAATTTAAAAATATACATATTGATAATCATATTCCAGACGATGAATCAGAAGTTTCAATTAATTCAAATGATTCACATTTATCTGAAAATAATAATTATGATTCTGATCCTGATTTTTGGAATTACACATACTAAAACAATACATACTTAATTATTTTATATAACTTTTATAAAATAATTTATTCTTCAAACCATGATTGATCAATATTAATATTGTTCTTTTCTTTCTTAATAATCTTATCTTTCAATTTAACACCTGCACTTGGTTTCTTTGTTCTATACTCATATAATTCATCCCATTTCTTATTATCACTTATATAATAATTATTACCAGCATCTTTAATGATTGTTAATCCATATTGAGTTTCTATTATTTTACTTATAAATTTTATTTGATCTTTTAATTCCATTTCTTGAAATTTCTTTTTTGGAAATGCCAAATTAAACTTGTGAACAAAATATTCTAATCTACTATCTATATCTTTAATAAATTCATTATCTATAACTTCTTCTAATACTGTATTTGATATCCTAATATCTAAATCTATCAAACTAAATCCTAGTAAAGTTAATAATTTATTTGCCCATAAATGTTTGGTGTATGAATTTTTAATTGTTAAATCTCCATATGCATTCATTACATACGAATTATTTACTCGATCTTGTCTGACATTCTCTAATTTTGTATCAATACCTTCTTTTTCATCAGGTAAGATAATACTTAAATTATGATAATGTTTCATTACATTAATATCTTTATAGTTTGTTAATATATCTTTATTTATGTCATCTAATACATAACACTTTTTGAAATTTCTTTTTTGTAACTTAAATATTTCTTCTTGCGTAATATCTTCTTTTCGTTTATTCATAATTTCTTTGTATTCTTCATCTGTAATATCAGGAGAATTAAATATACCTTCTATCTCTTTTCCTGTTTCTTCTTCTTTTCTTAATTCTCTAATTTCTTTAATCTCGTTCTTAATAAGTTCACCATCTTCCCATGAATGTTTCATTAATTTATATCCCTTCATTTTAAAATATCCAAATAATTGATTACCGAAATTTAATCTATCAGATATTAATTCATATGCATTTTGTAGATAAACTTTAAATATCGGTTCATCTTTGTATGGATATGTTATCTTTTTTTCTTCAATGTATTCTGTAGTACTTGTTGTAGTACTTGTTGTAATATTATTATTTTCTTCCGTATTTCCATCTAATATAATTATATTACCACCACTACCTTGAAATAATTTATTAATATTATCAGGAATAACTGATATTTTATCTTTTACAGTATTTGGTTTATATTTTTTATTTATCAAATTGTTATGCAATCCAAAATATGTTAAATAATGATCATAACAAATTACTTCTTCTATTTTACTTATTTGTAATTGATGCCTATCTGGTTCATATTCCATAAATTTATCTAATGTCATATATATTACCTTTTGTTTGGGTTGTCGTACACGATGCAACATTTGACAAAATTCTTGTGATCCCAATGAATTTTCACATCCATATGCAAAGATACAATCAAAATAATTATCATCAAATGATATACCCATACAAACAGATGGTGTATAAATAACTACATCATATGTACTCCATTTCTGATTTACATTTATTACTTGATCTAATTTATCATTATCAGATGTTTCTCTGTGGATTAATAATACTTTCAAATCAGGATAATGATTATGTATTAATAATTTCAAGTCTTTTGCTTGATTATTCGATGCCGTTGGTATAACTACTTTCTTTTTATTATCAATTGTATCCATTAATACTTTTAACCATGTAGAATATGTCATATACTCTATAATATAGTCACTATATGCTTGAAAGGTATTTACTAATAATTTTGTATTAGTAGGATCTACATTCATCAATTCTTGAAAATAATTAAAACTTCTATTGCATAAATCTGCATCCATAATAATTACTTTTTCTGCTTCTGCAATTCTCATTTCAAAATTACTAACAATTAATGATGCTTTAATATTTTTTGTAAAGTGCGAAGATGTTAAATATCGCATTAAACTCTCTGCTTCATCTACAATTATGTACTTAAATTTATCACTGTTTAACCGTAGGATAGAATCAATTTGACAAATCATTTTCTCATGATCTATCTGATGTTCTTTCATTTCTGAGTACAATTTAAATCCATATTTTTTAATGTCACCTAATAATTTAATACCAAATGTTCTTCTACTACTGATAAACAATACACTATCTTTTTTATCCAATATTTTGTTATCAAAAATATATTTAAATAATGCTGTAGTTTTACCTGTACCTTTTTCACTTTGAATACCAATTAATTTATTTGGCCATGCATTGTGAATTTCATCTACAGAGAAATATCGTTGATTAATTACTTTTTGTTCATAATCTAATTCTAATTTTCTTACAGGATATTCATCTACTACAATATCTAATGTTTTTGTCGTTGAAAATGATATTTTCTCTTCTTTACACCATAAAAATAATGTACCTACTGTAATCTTATTTTTACGATTGTCTTTGAATGTTTTCCAATGTTTTACTAATTCAGGTTTTCCTGGATATTTTGTTAATGATCTTTGACTAAATTTATTAAATAATTCAAATAATTGTTCTTGATCACCTGCAGAATTTCGTAAAATCATACCAATTTTTGACCAATACATATATTCATCAAAATATTTATTAGGTAATTGCATCAATATATTTTCTAAATGTGCAAGATCTACAGGTGTTTGATTTGAATTTACATTATTCTCTATATTTGTATCAATATACTCACTATTTTTATACACAATATCATAATTGTCTGTATTCGTAATTAATGTATTCAACCAAAATTGTTCTAAATTTCCATAATTTTTTTCATTATCTGTGACTTTTTTATTTATATTAATAGCTTTTGGAACTAATACTTGATCTTGACCTAATTTTGTAGAAAAACAAGTTCGAAAACAAGTTTTTCTATAAATACTATTATCACAACCCTCTAGATTTATACCTTCTAGACTTTCAAAAAATTTACATGCAGCAAAACAATTTTCCATTACTAATCCTCTAAAAATAATATGAAACGAATACTTTTTAAGTTTCTCTTTATTTTTTTCTTGATTTTCATTCTCTAATACTACAATATTTTCTACTTTCATTTGATAATCAAGAGAATTAACTACTATGATAATTCCTGTTATAATTTGTTGAACATGTAATAATAATTCAGTATATGTTATTTTATTTGTTGGATAATCAATATCTAATGCAAAATGAATTGGCCTGTCTTCCCAAGATTCGTATATATTGTTTCTACCTGATTTTAATAATTTCCATACTTCATCTAAACTACCAACTACAAATTGTTTGGTACCTTTTTTTGCATTTTCTCTATCCATCTGAAATAAATATAAATTAGATGCACTATTCTCTTTTTTCCAATAATCAGTTGCATCTAATTTTTTATTAAAATATGCTAATTTAGCACTCATTTGTGTAGATTGTTCACTTTATTAAATTTAATGTTAATCTTTTAAATATACGTTTTTTAGATAATAATATATCAATTTTTTTAATATTAGTATATATACAATGACTATATGATAGAAACTATATATAAATCAAAAATATACAAACTAGTTTATATTAAAAATAATATATTATTTTTAATATAAATCATACTTACCTTTTGTGCTATGATATAAATCATGATTATTTATTTCTTCATCACTACTTGAACTATCATCAATTAAATCATCATCATGTAATTCATAATTAATATTTTCTAATTCTAGTTCTAATTCATCGGTATCATCATTATCATATACATTATTATTTTTCCAACAATATGTACAAAACATTTTGTATCGAAGACCATGAAATGGTCGAATAACTACTTTTCTTCCGTAAGTTGATATATTCATTTTTTTACAACAAAAACATGAATATATATCAAAACAATCTTTACAAAACACATATCCATATTTTTCATCTCCATAATCAATCCATTTGTTACTTTTACATAAAATACATTTTGGATTTTTTGTTTCCATCAATTCATTTTTTAATATATTAAAATCTTTCTCTAATATTATATGTTCCATATATTTAAATTTATTTCAAATAATTTTTGATTAAATTTTTAAATTATATATTTATATTATAATTTTAATTTTATATATTTATATATAAAATTAAATATTAATATCAAAGCTAAATTCATATTCACTTTTTATTTTTTAAATTTACTAGCTGCATCCATTGCTTGATTCATTAAATTACCAATTTGATTACCACCGCCGCCACCACCATCACCTTCGCCACCACCACCATCACCTGAACCTATATTACCTACGCCACTTAACATATTACTTAATGGTCCACATGCGATACATACACATAATATACAAAAACTAGACCAACTAAAAAATGAACTACCCGAAGATCCAGATGAATTGCAACTTCCTAATGATCCATTAGTAATAGATCGTTCGTATTTTAATGATGATTCAGCTTCTAATGATTGTGATCCTGTATTTCGCAAACTACTAATATCTGTTAGTTTAGCATTCGCTGTATTTTTTATGACGGTTGAATCATCTGTGGACAATCCTGCCGAATTTTTAAAATCATTAACAATCGCATTACCAATATCCATTTTTGCGGATAATGTTTGACGTAATATAATATTCATATTTTGTTTAATATTTTTAAGAGTTACATTACCTCCAATATTAGTAGCTTTGATTGACATAGATTGATCTGCCATAATTGATTGAGATAATATATTTACAGTTTCTTTTGTAAAATTTTGAGTAACAGCATTGTTAATTTTAGTAGCTAATTCTCTTTCTACAGTTGCATTACTATTATATGGTGCAGTAAGTTTAGTATCTGTTGTAGTTTTATTACCAATTATTTGGGTTACAGTCGTATTTGCATTTTGATTTGTTGCAATAATTGGGTTTGGATCACATGCAGGAAGTGCTGATTCTTTAACATCTTTTATAGATGCTTCTGCTCTTTGTTTTGAAGATTGATCTAATTGATTTTCAATACTTGATTGTAAATTTGCCTCCATACCACTAATTGTTTCTTGACTAAGTGCAGATTTGAACGATTGCATAACATCATTTGCTAAATCAGTACGAATATTATCAAATGCATTCATTGATATAGTTGCAATATTTGTCATATCAATAGTCATAGTTTGTGCAACATCTTCTATTACTACACTACCTTTCACATTACCTATTTCAATATTCATTGTTTGACTAACTTTAATATCTTGACTATTTTTATTTGTTGTTTTTGTAAGACTGTTTACTATCATTTGATTTGTTAGTTCTGACATTACTTTCATTGCACTTTTTGTTACAATTGTAGTCGATTGATCTATAACTGTTTTTTTCAAATCAGAATTTTCTACAATTTGAGTACTATCAAAACTTGGATTACATACATATGAGTTTTGTGCATTTGCCGACTGTGTACCACCTGATCCTACAGGAGTGGATACACTTGTACTTGACGTATTATTATTATTTACTATACTACAACCTGGTCCTGGTGGTCTAGAATAATCTAATGGTTGTGCTCCTCCCCCTGAACCTGCAACATACGCAAATGGAAGATTCATTGACATTTTTAATATAAATTACAAAAAGAAAATATATTTATATTTTATGGGAATTGATTATTTTTTTAATACATTATTATCTTCATATAAATCAACTTTAATTACACCATTTCATAAAACATCAGCTGATATATTATTTTTTGATTTTAATTCAATTATACATATAATTTCATCTCGAACAATATCTGATATAAATTATTTATATAAATTATTATTAATACTATCAAATTATCCTTCTGATAAACTAGTAAATTATTTTATTACTAAATATAAAAATTATAATTCTATTTTTTATTTATCTATAGATTTTATTCACACACCTTCTGGAATTAAACAATTAATACAGGATTTACTAAAATTAGATATAAATACTATTATAATTCATCAAATTATTAAACAAATTGAATACTACATATCACAAATATCTGAATTACAATTAATATATTTATCATTAGATGGTATACCAAGTATTGGTAAAATCATGGAACAACGTCATAGACGATATATTGGTGAAATAATAAATCATCAAATTAATAAAAAAATATATTCATATAATTTTCCAAAAGAACAATCTATTGATTATCCATATGATTATATACACTATCATAATACTAAATTTACATTTGCAAAATTAAATATTTCACCCAATACAATATTTATGAAAAAATTAATAATATCTATTAAAAATCATATATTTCCAATAAATGTACAAATAAATGATGATTCAATTAGTGGAGAAGGTGAAATAAAAATAATTAATTTTATAAAAATGTATTCTGATTTATTTATAAATAAAAAAATAATTATTTATAGTCCAGATGCAGATATGATTTTATTAAGTTCAATATTACCAAATGATATATACATATTACGTCATGATCAACAACAAAATATTGATTACATATTATCAACAGAATTATTTAAAAAATTATTATGTACGTTTATTGATAAATCAAATACAATAAATACAAATATAATCCATGATATAATTTATATATTCACTATATTTGGTAATGATTTTTTACCTAAAATAGACACAATTAATGTTAATAAACATATTAATGATATATTACAGGTATATCAATCAATATATAAAAATGGTTATATTATAAATGATAATAAAATAAATATATTACAATTAAAAAATATTTTTATAGAATTAAATAAAAAATTTACTATACCCAATTTAGACAAAACATCATATATTCGCCAAAAAAAGTCATCATTTGTAAATGATCAAATAGATGGTAAAATAATTAATGATATTAATAAAGATATCCATAATAGTAATTTTTTAGAAGATAAATACAGTGTTAAATATACTACATATTCTCCAAAAGAATATTATGAAAAATATAATATGAATTCGCTAGAATCATCGAAAGAATATATAAAAGGATTTGTATGGATATTTAATTATTATTTTAATAACAAGTTAAATTATAGTTGGTATTATCCATTTGAAAAAGCACCATTACTTGCTGATATTAATTCTTATTTATCAACTATTTCAGATATCGACGAAATTAAAATATTTGATAATTTTCCTTTACTTTTTACTCCAATAGAACAAGCAATATATACATCACCTATTGATATAACTCATTTATTATCAAATAAATATAAAACAATAACAAATAATTTTTATAAAAAATATAATTTAACAAATATTTTAGATAAAATAGATAAAGTAAATTGTGATAATTCAAATTATTTATCAAAATGTAGTATTGCATCTATTCGTACTATTCATCCTATTTATAAATTATCACCAATCGAATTTATAAAATTATTTAGATCACAAACAACAACAAATTCATATTTAAAATATATTGAATATTATAAAATTACAAATGATCCTTATTTTTATAATATAATAAAAAAAATATAAAATAGTATTAATGACAATATTTCTAAGATTTGTAATAATAACATTATTATTCTATTTTTATTTAACAAGATACCTTAAAATTGATGTAGGACATATACTTGATACAATGCATAGTGCATTCCTTCGACAATTAACTTTTGAATTAATACCATTTATTATATTTTTTGGTATGAGAGATACAACAATAATTACATTTACAAGTGTAAATGATTTTTTTAATTCAATTATTGGTAGAAGTTTAGTTGGTATGATAGGTTTTACAATGGTATCGTATGTATTATCAAATACACCAAAACCAAAAAAGGATGAAAAAGAAAAACAAAATAATATTTTTAACCCACCAAGTACAAATAATGTATATACACCCGGTGCATATTCTCCAACATCTATATATTAAAATAATTATACAATATATAATTATTTTTAAATTCATTTTAATATATTATTAACATATTCAATAATTTTATAATCTGTTGGTTTTATAGAATCATTATTTACATTTTTTACATTATAATAATTACGAACTTTTTGTATACATTCATCATCAAAATCTTTATCCGAACATGATTGTATAATATCTCGACTTTCTGTATGAAATACAATTGGTATATCTATTTGATCCCACCATTTATTATTAAATTTACCCAATATTTTATATTTATTAATATATTCTTCAAAATTACAACTGGGATAATGAAGAATTTTTCCACTATCCGAATCATGTGATATTCCGCCCGAAAATCCATGTACACCATTTATGACTGAATTAGATGTAACTTTTAATGCAGATTTACCATTTGTATATGCAACATATATATATTTATTCGTTTTAAAATGTATACCTTCAACAAAACAATTTTCATAATTATCATTCATTGGTAACATTTCTAAATTTTCAAAACGAATAACATCATATTTATTATCAAATATTGATGATAATGATCCTGATTCTGGATAAAATAATTCATCGGCATCAATATGTAATAACCAATCAATATTATCTTTTATTGCAATTTTTTTTACATTTGCATAATTTAATACTTGACGACTCATAACTTCCTTATCATATTGATCATAAAACATCCCCATATTTAATTCTGATAACTCTTTTTTCCAATTCTTATTATTTTTTATAAATACGACTTTATCACTAGGATATGATATATCTTCATTTTCATCATCTAATACTACATATAATTTTGTAAATCCAATTTTTAAATGATATTTTATCCAATCATCAAATTTATGTGGTTTTTTAACTGTAGTTACAATTCCAACTGAAATATCTTTAAATTGTTCACATAATGATGTAAATGCTAATATAATAATATTTAAAATAATACCAAATAAAATAATATTAGAATATTTTATATACATATATTAATCAAAATATTTATTTCTAGCAATAATAAAACTATTATATTTTCCTAGATTAAAATTATATTTATTTACTAATAATTTATATATTGACGTTGTATCTGTATTTTTTATTTGTAAATCTTCTTCTTTTGGTACTTTACATTTTTGTACTGCAGTTTCAAAATAATTTCGTATTGTTTCATAATCATAATTTTCAGGTTGTTTAACTTTTTTAAATATCCCTTCTAACGATTTATATTGTGTTATATAATTATAACTTCTTACATATCCAATACCAGGTAATGTAGGTAAATAATCACATCCTAATAAAATACTTAAATCTATAAATTTTTTTTGATTAATATTCAATTGTTTTAACATATTTTCTAAATTTATTTCTACAATTTCGTCTTCTTTTGAAAAGAAGTTTTTTAATAATCTAGCTGATCCAAATGTTAGTAAATCCATATCTTCTGTTGCGACAGCATACGCTAAGTTATTTTGAATTAAACATACACATTGAGCATCTGCCTCTTCAGGTGCTTCTACATATGGAACACCTAATATTTGTAACATTTCTTTTGTATCTTGTATAATTTCAGGTGAAATACGTGTTGATTGCATTAAATATAATATTCGTTCTTCTGCTGTTAATGTATCTAATTTTAATTGTTCCTCTGCAAATTTTTTCATATCCTGTCTCTTTTGTAAAGTATCTTTTTTAAAACTAGGTGGTTTACCATCAAATACAAATATAGGAGTAATTTTATTACTTAATAATTTATTAATCAATGATATAATACCATGTAAATGACTAGTAATATGTCCATCTGCAGATAATAAATCATTACCTGATTTACGAATTGCTGTAATATATTTATATATAACTAAACTAGTATCAATTGCAATTGTTTTATTTTTATAATCAATATATTTTTTATTTGATAAAGAAGTTGGTGCATATTTATCTATAAACTTTTTTAGATTTTTAATACCCATAATTATTATATTTATTATAATAATTATGTTACAATTTTTAAGTAAAATTCAGAATCAATTTCACTATTTCTAGAATCTAGATAATTTAAATATTTAATGATTTTATCTAATATAATATCGTCGATATTATTTAGATTGATAAAAACACCGTTAATGTTTTGACTATATTGTACGTTGTTTTCTTTAATAATCTTATAGATATGTATATAATGCTTTTTATTTTTCAAATTTTGTATTCTAGTCATTATTGACTTCTTATCAGCTAATGTATATACCATAATATACTATACATATACAAATTATTAATAACATATAAACGAACTACGAATAATATTACTAAATATTTCTATTTTTTTTATAATAAAATTATATGAGTGAAGAATATTATCCATTACCAAGTGATCCTAATTTCCAATCTAAAATCTATAAAAAAAGAGAATTTCAGTATTATCGATCTAGTCAACGAAAAAAAATTACAAATTATCAAGATTTAGAAAAATATAGAGAAATTTGTAATAAAAAACCAACTGCAAATCCACATCAGTCGTTTTTATCAAATTATATTACACCAAATACACCTTATCGTGGTGCATTGTTTTTTCATGGTGTTGGTACAGGAAAAACATTAAGTGCACTTTCAATTGCTGAAAATTTTAAAAATGATGTTAAACGTTATCAAACAAAGATATATGTTTTAGTGTCAGGACCACTTATTACAAATAACTGGAAAAATGATATTATTAAATTTTTTGGTAAAAATTATTTTAAAGAAATCCCATACGATAATAATAATGAACAATCAGTTAAAGAAGCAGAGAAATTAGTAAAACAAGCTATTAACTATACATATAAATTTATGAGTTACAAAACATTTTATCGAAAAGTATTAGGTGAAAGAATAATTCAAAAAAATATAGTAGACAATAAAGAAAAGAAAACATACCGAAAAAATGAAGAAGGTGATTATGAAAGAGATGTTGCTATTGATAAAATTGAATCATTAAATAATACATTATTAATTATTGATGAAGCACATAATTTAACAGGTACTGAACATGGATTAAATAATTATGGTTTAGCTGTAAAAAAAATTATTAATAATTCTACAAATTTACGTGTTTTGTTAATGACTGCAACACCTATGAAAAATTTTGCTGATGATATTATCGAATTAATTAATTTTATTCGACCCAAGGAATCACCTATGTTAAGAGAACATATATTTACTATTGATAAATCATCAAATATGACATTAAAAGAAAATGGATTGGAATATTTCAAAAAAATGGCACGTGGATACATATCCTATTTTCGAGGTGCAGATCCATTTTTATTTGCCTTAAAAAAAGAAATAGGTGAAATTCCACCCAATCTTATATTTACACCACTTGTATTATGTAATATGAAACAGTTTCAATTAAATGCCTATACTGAAATTATTAAAAAATTTGCAGAAGATGCATTAGAAAAAAATTCTGGATCTATTTCTAATTTTGCTCTACCATTACTTGATCAAAATAAATTAAGTGCTACATATGGTAATGAAGGATTAAACAAATTATTAAAACAATTAGAACATAATCATGTATTATTGTGTAATGCAATTAATAAAGCTATTTTTAATAATAAATACAGCAATCCTCAACAATTAATTCATTTAACTAGTTCTAAAACAAATTTTACAGGGGATATATTATTAGAAAAAAACCTCGAATTCTTTTCTACCAAAATGCACCGTGCATTAAAAGAAATATTACAATTAGTAGATGGAAAAAAGGGTGCAGCAACTGCTTTTGTATATTGTAATTTAGTAAAAATTGGTATTGACATATTTGAACAAGTTCTTATTATGAATGGATTCCTAGAATATAATGAAAATAACGCATATAATATAAATGATGATACAATTGATTATCAATATGGATTAACATATGCAGAATTTAAGAAGAAATTTGGTAAAAAGAAATTTTATCCTGCTGTATTTATAAAATTTACCGGATCAAATGAAGATCAAGAATTAGAAGAACCCGATGAAAAAATAAATATACTTAAAAAAACATTTAATGATATTTCAAATAAAAATGGTAAAATTATTAAAATTGTATTAGGATCCAAAGTAATGAATGAAGGTATTACTTTACATAATGTAAAAGAAGTACATATTTTAGATACCCATTATACACTTGGTCGTGTTATACAAGTAATAGGTAGAGCAATACGATATTGTGTACATAAAGATGTAACCAATGAAGATAATCCATATCCCGAAGTAAATGTATATAAATATGTAGTAAATTTACCGAATAAAGATAGTGCTGAAATTGAATTATACCGTAAAGCTGAAAAAAAATTAATGTTAATCAAAAAAATAGAAAGAACTATGAAAGAAATTTCTATAGATTGTCCAATCAATTATCAAGCAAATACTTTTATTGAAGAACATGAAAAATCAATTAAATGTATTAGTCCTGAAAAAACAAAAGATGTTAAAAAACAATGTACTGATTTATGTGATTTTTTACCATGTAAATACACATGTGAAGATCCTAAATTAACAAGCTTATACGATCCTACAAATTTAATTTATAAAAAATTAGAAAAAGAAAAATTAAATTATTCTACGTTCTTATTAAAATATGCAACCAATGAAATTGAATATGCCAAAAATAAAATTAAAGAATTGTTTAAAATTAAATATGTTTATACATTAAATGATATTGTGAAATATGTAAAATCTACATTATCTGTAGATCAATCAGAATTATTTGATGATTATTTTATATATCAAGCATTACAACAATTATTACCTATTAGTGAAGATGAATTTAATAAATTTACTGATGTATTATATGATCGATACAATATACCTGGTTATTTAATCTATCGTAATGTATATTATATTTTTCAACCATTAAATCAACCTGAAAATGTTTCATTATTTTATCGTACTGTATACCAACGTGATTTAATTAATGATTTAACAATGTCTAACTATTTAAAACTATTTACCTTACCTAAAGAAGAAGTTGTTATTCTTGAAAAATCAGATTTTGATATTAATTATTATAGTAATAAAAAAGAAAATGACTATGTAGGTATTATTGATATTAAAGATAATAATGAAGTATTTAAAATCCGAAAAAGTATAAATTCTTCGGATAATATTAAGAAAAAAAGAGGTGAAGGTATAATTACACAAAAGGGATCTACATGCGAAGACAAAGAAAAATCAGAAATATTATTATATAGTAAAAAATTAAATATTACAGATGATGATGTTAATAAAAATAGTTCTCGACAAATAATTTGTAATAAAATTAAAGATAAACTAATTAATTTAGAAAAATATAATAAAGAGAATATTACATATCTTGTAATACCATATAATCATCCAACATTAGAATTTCCATTAAATATTCATGATCGTAAAGATTTTATAATTAATAGAATTAAAGAATCTACAAAATATACTGTTGATATAGAATCATCTAAAAATAAATATATATTACGAATTAAATCTGATGATGAAAATTTACGAAGTTATGGATTTAAAAAAGACGATAAATATTTTATTAAAATTATAGAATAATAATATATGAATACAGAATGTTTGTATAATGGACAATTTTTAGGTATTAAATCAAATAATCTTGTAAAATATACTGAAGATGAATGTAATAAATTAAATGGTACATGGAATACATCAGGTGAATGTTTAAAAAAAAATGGAGGTAGTTACAGTTATGAATGTAGAAATTATACACCATCTGTTACAAATCCTGTATTTAATGATTCTAATAATGAATCTTCAGGTTGGTCTTCATTATATATTTATCCTATTTTATTATTAATTGTAAGTTTAATATTAATAATATTTACACCACGAGATCATGATGCTACATCATCTTTACATAAAGGATTAATTATTATACCATTAACTCTACCATTAATTAGTTTTTTATGTATTTGTGGTTTATGCATATTTTGTGGATGTTTACAACCAGGACATTTAGGAAGTAGTTTTGGTCCTCAAGGTTATAATAATTTTAATTCACGAATTGGTATACAATTTATTGTCGCAGTTATTGTAACTACTATTGTTATATCTTATACTGTTTTATCCTAAAAATAATTAATTATTTACTAAATCAATACTTGCTACAAAAGTCACTATTGTAAATAAAGTTAAACCCCAAAAAGTATCTTTTACTGCTAAATCTAATGAATAATTTGGTAAAATAGCATAATTTGTTGCATTATATACACCATACATTCCAATACCTAACATTAATGATCGCATATATTTATCTTCTAATGGTTCTTGAACAATATAATAATAAGATATAACAATAAATATCCATGCTAATAATGCGGGTACTTGTTTAATATTTGTATATGAAATACCTAACTTTTTTTCATAATAATCTTTTGATATATTTAAATATATTAAATCTAATAAAATAATAGTAATTAATATTAAAAAAAATTTATACATTTATTATATATATTATATATATAATAAATTATGAATACTCTAAATTTAATTATTATATTATTATTTATTGGTATTATATTCGTAATTATTACAACAATGGAATCACCTACGACAAATTCCGATTCTAATTATTTATCACCATCTATATCACCATCTATATCAGATTTTATACCACCATCTATACCACCATCTATAGCACCTTCTATATTAAATTTAATACCACCATCTATAGCACCTTCTATATTAAATTTAATACCACCATCTATAGCACCTTCTATATTAAATTTAATACCACCATCTATAGCACCTTCTATATTAAATTTAATACCACCATCTATATCACCTTCTATATCAGATTATATATCACCTTCTGTACCACCTTCTATATCAGATTTAATATCAGATTTTATATCACCTTCTATATCACCTTCTATATCACCTTCTGTATCACCTTCTATATCAGATTTTATATCACCTTCTATGCTAGATTTAATACTAGATCTAATACCACCATCTATTCCACCATCAATACCACCATCAATACCTCCATCAATACCACCATCTATTCCACCATCAATACCTCCATCAATACCTCCATCTATTCCACCATCAATACCTCCATCTATTCCACCATCTATTCCACCATCTATTCCACCATCTATACCACCATCAATACCACCATCTATTCCACCATCTATACCTCCATCTATACCTCCATCTATTCCACCATCTATTCCACCATCTATTCCACCATCTATTCCACGACCTGAATTTTATGGATATATAAATGAATATTCTGATTTATATGGAAATTGTGTAGCTTCATGGTCTGACAGTCTTGGATTACATGTACCATATCAATCTACAATTTTTACAAATGATAGTTATGGTCAGCCAATTCTAAATACACGAACTACAATATGTTTAGATTCAGGACGCAATCCATATTATATGGGAGCGAATACAAATTGTTTTAATTCATATACAAATGCTGGTGTTGATGCAGATAAACTACCAATGTCAAAATTTGTAACAAAATTAGATTTAACATCAACTGAACGCAAAGGATTAAATTGTATTACTAACCCAGATACTTTTATACCAGTACCAACTACATTAGAATCTTCATTAACATGTCCTACATTTTATAATGCTATTTATGGATATTGGAGAAGAAATCGTACAAATGGACCATTAGGTGATCAAAAGATAGAATTACCAAATAATGTTTTATCTATTTATAATACACCAACTGATTGGTATTGTATTTTAGATCCAACAAAAGTTGGTGTACAAAAATAATTATATTTCTAAAAATTATAAATTTTATATATTTTATAATTTTTATTCGATTATTTCATCAATCAAACCATTTTTTAATGCTTCTTCTGGTGTCCAATCAATATCACGTTTTAATAACTTGCTCAAAGTTGATCTTTTTATATTTGTATGTGTTACATATATATCTTTAATTTGTTCCATCATTTTAGCCATATTTTCTACTTGATCTTGTAAATCACTAAATCTTGCCCAACTAGTTGCACTACTTAATTCATGTATCATTACTGACGAATATTTATTCATAAATCTTTTATTACAAACAGTACTAATAAGTGTTGCTGCACTTGCTGCATATGAATCAATTACTGAATGAATTTCAATAGATAATGATTTAATTAAATTTACACATTTTAATGCAGCAATTACACTCCCACCATTACTAGTAATATTCAAAATAATAGGCGGTGGTTTAATTTTTAAATTAAATCCCATTATAATTAATTTCTTTTCTAATGTTCTTATTTGTTTAATTAATTTATTCATTGTATCCATAGTAATGTCATCTGTAAAATAAATATTATTATCAACAACATATGAATTTTCATCTGGTACATTTTTTTTAAAAATTTTTGTAATGTCAAATTCAGGATCTTCGTCATCATCATCATTAGAATTATTTTTTAATTTTTTATTCATATTACCAAACATTACTTTATCATCTATATCTTTTGTACTATTTCGTCGTTTTCGATTATAATTCATGTTTAACTCCATATTTATTTTAGTTAATAATAAATATTTATATATAAAATATATTTTATATAAATTGAAAAATAATATTATTACAAATAAAAGAATAATCTATATTAAATAATAATATATTAAATGTCTACAACTCCTGGTCAACTAGTTTTACCAATTGTAAATACAACTTTATCTACTAGAATATCATTATTACCTCATCAAATGAATAATGAAATATATCATCATTTAAAATATAATCTAGAAAAAAAAGTACAAGGCAAATGTAATGAATTTGGATATGTTATTAAAGTATTAAAAATAGAAAATTATGATGATGGTGTTATTGAAGCTGAAAATTTTACAGGTTCTGCTGTGTATAATATCAATTATCTAGCAAGTATATGTATACCTGTTGAAAAAACACAAATTATTGTTAAAGTAGAAAATATAAATAATGCAATTATTTTGGCACTACATGGACCAATTTCATGTGTTATTACACCTGATAAAATAAATACAGATTTATTCATTAATGAAATGGGACGATATTTTTCAAAAAAAGAAGATAAACAAGAATTAAAAAAAGGAGATTTAGTAAAAGTTACTATTTTATCTAAAAAATTATATAAAAATGATATTATGATTTCATTAGGATTTTTAGATGCATTTGCATTACAAGGTGAAAAAGATAATTTTTATAAACCTGAGTTATTTAACTCAAGTATTGATGCTGATGATAACGTTAAATTAGTAGAATTTCACGAAGATGATACCGAAAAAAATAGTGTAAATCAATCAAAAGTAAATAATGAATTTATGATATAAACTTTTATTTAGAATATATACTAGATTAATATATAAATGTCATTTAGCATAAACAAAAATATAGTATGTAATAATTGTGGTAAAAATGGACATACACATAAGTTATGTAATGAACCAATTACAAGTATTGGAATAATATGTCTTCGAGTTTCAGATGATATTAAAAATAAATTAGTAAATAAATTAGTACATGCTCAACAATTTGATATACATAAAAATATTATTATAGATATAATTGAAAATGATACAAATACGAATATTAATGATTTATCATTTGAATATTTAATTATTCAAAGAAAACATTCATTAGGATATATTGAATTTATAAGAGGTAAATATAACATAAATGAAATAAATACAATCATTCATTTAATAAAACAGATGACACCAACTGAGATTGAATCTATAAAAACAAATGATTTTAAAAATTTGTGGGAAGATGTTTGGAAAAAAACATCATATAACAAAATGTACATTAAAGAAATGGAAGAGTCTATGAAAAAATTTAATACATTAAAAGAGAATAATTTTTTTAATCAAGAATTAAAGAATGATTATGATGAATCCGAATGGGGATTTCCAAAAGGAAGACGTAATCCAAATGAAAAAAATTTAAAATGTGCATTACGTGAATTTTTTGAAGAAACAGGTATAAATAAAAATAATTTAATTGTATTAAACAAATTATTTCCATTACATGAAATATTTCATGGTACAAATGGTGTATTATACAAACATATATATTATATTGCACTATATAATAGTACAGATGATATAAGTATGGAAAAAATACATGAAGATCAGTTGACTGAAATAGGAGCAATTCAATGGAAAAATTTAGATGGATGTATAAAAGTATTTAGGCCATATCATCAAGAAAAGAAAAAAATATTAAAATCATTGCATATGTTTTTATTAAGTAAAATTAAATAATTTTTTATAAGTAAAATTAATGGAAGATATAAATAATTATCAAAAAATCATTTTTGAATTAATAACAATTCAAAAATGGAGTGGTGTAGAAGAAATATTAAATAAAGATATTATAGATCCTGATATAAGAGACTCTGCAGGAAATTATTTAATTCATTTATTAATATATTACAATCAATTAGATTTATTAAATTTAATATTAAAATTAAATCCAAGATTAGATATATTAGATTTAGATGGTAAACAATTATGTTATTTACCTATTCGATACAATCAAATTAATATAATAAAAGTTTTATTAGAATATAATAGTATAAATTATGGTATTGATATTACAAATTTTCGTGATGCAGAACAACATTCACCATTGTTTTATGCTGTAAAATTTAATAATGTTGCAATTGCAAAATTATTATTAGATTATGGTGCAAGATTAACAATATATGATTCCGATAGAAATACACCTTTACATATGGCATCATTAAACAATAATGAAGAAATCATTAAACTTTTTATGAATTATTATCCAAATATAAGTAAATCAATTAATAATAAAAAACAAATACCATTACATTTATCATTATTAAAAAATTATAATTCAAACATTATTAAATTATTATTAAAAAACAATAAACAAGAATTATTAAATGCACAAGATATTAATGATAGAACATCTCTCATGTACGCAATTGAATTAGGATTTTTATCAAACAATGTATCTAAAAATAATGATTTATTTGAAACATCTATGGAATTACAAGATGCAGATGGAAATACACACTATCACCTAGGAATTAAATATAATCTAAATTTAGAATTACTTGAAAAACCATCAAAAACTGCTCTTCAAAAAACAGATATAGATGGTAACACTATATTACATTTATTATTACAAAAAAATTTATCAAATTATTTTCCAGATATTTTAGAAAACTCTTCTTTTTTAATTCAAAATAATAATGGTGATACAGTATTACATTATCTATGTCCTGATAAATGGAAAAATTATCAAACTATATTAGAACACCATAAATTATCTATTTATTTAAAAAATAAAAATAATGCTAGTCCATTTAGTATAATTTATGATACTAAGAATACAAAATTAATTGATGAATTTATTTACACTGTTGCTACATCATATTATAATCAATTAAAAATAAAAAAAGACATTGAATATATATCACAATGGGAAAATAGTTGTAATTCAAATAAAATGAATAAAGATAATTGTTATAAAAATATATATGAAAACATTAAAAATGGTATATCATATCCTCAGAAAAAGAAAAATTATTGTATTGAAATAACAAAAACAATGGTTAGTAAATCAATGTATTCTGGAATTACATTAGATATTATAGGAGGACTTTTAATATTAAATAAATTAAATACTGTAACAACTAGTTTAGAATTAAATATATTAAAAAATAATACGGTAGAATCTTTTTATAAAAATAATCGAATGATTCGTACTGATTTTTTAAATTTTGAAATTTTATGGATTTATCAAACAATTTTTTTTCCCACAGGTTTAGAAGATTTATTTAAATCTTTTTTAAACAATAAAAAAAGATATTTTATTATACCAATCGGTATTGATTTATCTCAAGGATCGCACGCTAATATATTAATTTATGACAAAAAATATAATAGTTTAGAACGTTTTGAGCCAAATGGATCTACATCACCTAATAACTTTTTTTATTTTCCAGATGAATTAGATACAAATATTTATCAGTATTTTTCAAAATTAATTGATAATATAATTTATTATTCACCAATTGAATCATCTCCTAAAATTAGTTTCCAAAAATATGAAATATTAGAAACAAATTCAAGATTATCTGATCCAAGAGGTTATTGTGGTGCATGGTGTAATTGGTATGCATATCAAAGAATTAAAAGTGGACTAATAATGCCAAAATTAATACCTAAATTATTACAAAAGATACGAGGTAATAATTATAGTTTTAAACATATTATTCGAAATTATGCAAATTATATGGCAAACATGCGTGATAAAATATTAAAAAAATCTAAAATAACATTAGATGAATGGTTTATGAATATACAAATGAATCAACTAGAACTTATCGAAAAAAATATTAAGCAATTTTAGTTTGTTCTTTATTACATAATGATGTATATAATTTATGAACAATTAATCCAACTACAATACCAATAAATAAAGTTATTGGATTAAAATGATAATGAATATCTTTTTTAAAATCTTCTTTAAAATCTTCTTTAATATTTTCTTTTTTATCTGTTTTTGAACTATTTCCTGTTGAATATGCATTTTTATAATATAAAAATACATCTTCTATTTTACGTGGTTGTTTATTCGTAATAGTTAATACATTATTATGTACAGCTACTATATATTCAATAAATGAATTTCTATTTTTTACAATTTCATCAACACTTGTATGTTTAATATATCCATGTAAATATTCGGAATAATGTACTCGACATGCATGACATGGTAATAAATGTTGTAATCCAATTATTAATTCTTTTGCTGAATGTTTTTCATCATCAGATGGTTCTTCAGGATATCCTAATGCTGCAGATTCTAAAAAAAACCATGTTTTAGGTCCCCAAACTACAGGTGACAAATTATTTCTTTTTGTCATTTATATTTTAAAAGAAAATAATTTTTTAAATTAAATGCATTTATTGTAATAATTTTTCAGGATGCTGAATTAAATTATTAAAAAAGACATCATATCTTTCTTCAACATCTCTTAATAAATGCATCTTCTCAAAAGTAATAGTCTCTTGATTTGATGAATAATAATCAATCTGCATAATATTATGCAGAGGTATTCTTGGAATATTAAATTCGTGATATACATTATTTCTTTTAATTTTACATTTTATTTCACTTTTTTCAAAAAACATTAATGTAACCCATGCATCAAATGGCACTAATATATTTGTATTCCTAATATTTATATTCATATTATAATTCATCGGTTGATCATCAATTTCAATAATTTCATCATTTTCTCTCAATAGGTTGGTATATGCTCCCCAATCTTTAACAATAATCCATTTAATATTACCATTTGTTCTTGATAACTTTATTGAATAATATAAATTTGCATAATTATAATCATTAGTAGTTATAATATTTTTTAACATATACATACTTAATACAATTGAATCGTTATTATAATTTAATATCACAATACCTGTTATCTTAATATCTTGTTGCTTACTATATATTGCTGTACCAATATCTAATATTTTATCTGTAATCTTATGTACAAAAATAGGAGGTAAACATGGATGCCATCCATTTATATATAATGGAGATAAATTATCTATAATATTATCATTACCATAATAATGATTTCTTTTGGGAAAATTAATATTAAATTCACCCATATTATTAATGTTCAGATCAATTAATTTCCATATTCTTAGAAAAAATGGATATGAATACCTTGAATCTACAAGATTCACTCTCGTATTTTCAATATTAAAATACGCATTGTTATAATGCGTAAAATGTGTTTTGTCGTGATTAAAAGGAGTTACCACATAAGTTTGATTATGATAACTCATAATCAAACCTAGCTGTGTATTAGCCGTTGATACTTCAGCTGCTTCATTTACAAAACAGATAGTAATGTTCGTTAATACCATCTCAGACTATGCATATTAGACTAGACACAAATAAATACTTTTTTTTTCAATTTTTATAAATTTGTTCGAAACAATATAAATAATTCTAATAATTTTTGATTGAACTTTTTATTATTTTTCTTATTGATATTAGTACCAATATCTTCTGGTAATAAATATTCATTTAACATATCCGGTAATATATATGTATAAAACATTTCTGCATATTTTTTTATTTTTCTATTTTCTAATGGATATATTAAAGCTGGTATATTTGCTTTTGAATGTATAATTGGATTATATTTTGATAAATGTTTTATATTAAGAACTCTATCTTTCTCTTCTCTTATTATATAATGTTTTAAATTACTTGATACAAGTGAATTAATATCTGCTAATTCATTATTTTTATATAATTTATAATCAGATATGTTATATAACGAAGAATATGCAGATATATAAATAAATACGATTGATGAATTATTAAAATATGGAATATATTTATCATTTTCATAATTCCAATCTTTAATCATCTTTGTAATTTGTAATTTATTATTATATATTGTATATAATCGTAATATCTCATTTGAATCTAATCCATAATAATTACATGTATTTATTATATTATTTTTTTCACTGTCAGTAATTTCTGATTTACTTACATAAATTGTTTCTAATAATTTTTCTCTTTTTTCCCGAGATGTATTTTTTACAACTCTATCAAAATATTTTGCTAATACTGACTTTTTCTTAGCTATATATTTATTATATTCAATATTTAACTCATCTACAGTATATATATTATTACTTAAAATATTTAATCTAATTTTATTAAATATGTTCACATATGTTATTAAATCACTTTCATAACTACCAAAATTTTGTAATAATAATGTATTATCTGATATTTCTTTACCACTTTTTGTTGATTTCTTTCTTGACATTTTTTCTATAGAACTACCATTTACACTCGATACAATTGTATTTACCCATAATACTTCTTCTAATAAATTATATTTTTCTCCTAATATTATTGTCCATATTTCATTAAAAGTTAAATTACCAATTATTGGTCGTATTTTTTCTTGTAACTCTTCTAATAAATTATATAAATTTGTTTTACTAAATATTTTTTTATAAGATAATATATCTTTTTCTATTGTTATTAATCGTAATTTAAATAATTCATTAAATTCTTCTTCAAAATATTCTACTATTTTTATATCTAATGGTTTTTTAAAATTTTCTGTAAATTTATTACGTATAACTTCATATTTATTATTACCTACATTTATTCCTAATTCAAATGGATGTATTAAATAAAATGTACCCATTACATCAATTATTGTATTTATGTCATATCCTGATAAATGTTTTAAATTCGTATTTTTAAATATACCTTTCATTTCATTGATTATATATTTTCTATATTTAGATGGATTTAAATTATATATATTTTCATTAATATTTAATTCATCATCATCTATTATATCATCTTTATTTCTAAAATTAACTTTTTTAAATTTTTTTTCATAATGATGATTATATTGATCTAATATTACATCTATATTAATAATATAATCATATTTATTTAATTCTTCATCAGTTTCTTGATAAATCATTTTACATAATTCGTATATTAAATCATTTATTTTTAATGTAATTGGATATTTTTTTTTAGTTTTATTCAAATCTTTTTTATACATATAATATACAGCACCATCTTGTGTTCTACCTACTCGTCCCCTTCTTTGTATTCGTGATGTATCTGTAATCATAATTTCTTCATTTAAAGTATATTTTTTTACCGGATCATAATAAACATTTATTTGATATCCAGTATCAATTACTGCTTTTAATGAATTTATTGTAATAGATGCTTCAGCTATATTTGTTGATACTATAATTACTCGATCATATTTATAAACTTTTTTATTATTTAATTCTATATTATTTGATAATGAATTTATTATATCTATTCTTCTAACATTTAATTCTATTGGTGTATTTAATTTAATATTATCTATCTTAGTTATCCATTTTTTAGGTAACTCACTATAATAAGGTAATGCAACCCAATTATGTGGCATTTCTGATGAATTGTTCAATTCATTAACAATCTCTTTAATTTTATTTACACTAGTCGAAAAGAATAATATATCACCATCAAGTACTTTCGTTAATTCTAACGTTTTTTGTATTCCTTCTTTTTGAGCATCTTTATACGTTTTAATTTCAGAAGAAGGTGGTAAATATATATCTTTAATATTATATAATGTTGTTGCTAATGGTTTGGATATATGCAATAATCGATCAATAGAATTATATATATTTATTTGATCGGTCAAATTTAAATTTACAATACTATTATAAATTTTATCATCTTTTAATTCATTATATTTAAGTGTTCTATTAAATGGATACATATACTCATCACTTATATCACGAAAATATTGTCTATATCTTGACTCGTCCTCTTCTATCGTTGCTGTTATAATAACTAATCGAATCGAATTATTTATATGTACTGCATCTCTTAATAATGTTAATGATAAATCTATATTTTGACCATGTTCATGTGCTTCATCGATTACAATTACATTATATACATTATATTTATTTACTATATTTGTAATTTTTTTATTTTCTTTGATTTTATATGAATTTTTTAATAATCTATTTTTGTTTAATATATTAAGTAATATACCATCTGTTGCAATTTCTATATAATTTTTTGGATTATTTATATATGTTTCATGTTTTGAACTATGTTTTTCTTTTTCTGTATTATATTGTACCCAAAAATTTGTAGTAGGTTCAGATTCTAATTTGTTATATTCATATGTTTTAATTGGTAATCCCATTTGATATGATATTTCAGCTGTATTTTTTTGAGTTGCATTAATACGTGGTTGTGTATGAAGTATTTTACTATCATAATTACCTATTAATATTAATCCATATATTAATAATTTTGGTACTTGGGTTGATTTACCTACACCAGTTGCACCAGTAATATACATAACTCGATTATTAAAAAAATGTTTAAAAAAATGTATTTGTTGTACCCAATCTAATGCATAATAATTTAATTTTATTTGTTTAGATATAATTTTTTCATCAAATGTATTTTCAATTTTTTGTTTATTATTTTCTCTAGTTGGATAAATATATTTATATTGTTCTTGAGTTATAAAATAATAACTATTTTCAAAACTATTTTTTATTTCATCTTCATTAACTTTTACTTTAAATTCTGATAATATACCTCTTCGTACAAGACAATCAAATACAATTTCAGTTAAATTTATTTTTATACTTTTCCATATTTCATTATTTATCTCATATATTTTTATATTATCCAATCTTAATTCACTATATTTTCGATTTATATTTGATCGAATATTAAACCAATTATTTGTATCACTATTTAATTTATTTACTATATCATTTTGATCTCCTATTTTTAATGAATCCCATTCAGTTATTTTATTTATAATATTCTGATTATTATCATTTTTTAAAATTAATAAACTTTTTGCAAAATTATATATATTTTTATAACTAATATATGAATTTTCAATTAATTGTTTTTTAAATATAGTTTTCTTATTAAAAAATATATCTTTTATTTTTGTTATATTATTATATATTAAATTACTATCGGTTTGAGCATCAATTACAATATTTGAAAACATTAATTTACCATACCATGTTAATGAAAAATTATAAATTGTATCTATTAAAAAAATATATAATTTTTTCACATATTTTTTATCATTACAATTTTGAATTAATATATCTATATTTTCTTGGTCTATAATTCGAGATATATCTTTGTCATCATCTAATTCATAAATTGTATCTACATTATATATATTATTTGATGAATTGCCACTATCATCATATGTATGATATTTAAAATCAAAATGAATTAAAATATACTTTATTATATTTTTTTGAATTTCTATATCAGTAATTAAAAATAATTTCCAATTTTCTATAAAATTAGATTCATTTTCTCTATATTTTGATGGATCATTCGAATATTGAAATATGTATCCAAAATATTTAAATATATATTCAATATACATTATATCACTCTTACTTACAGGATCATAATATTCATACATTAACCATTTATAAGGTAAGACATCTAAATATAAATCATTTATAATTACATGATAATATTTATTAATACTTAATCCTTCATACGTTATCATTTTTGCAAACTCATTTTTATTATCATTATATTTGTTATTTGTTTTTTTCATTTCTTTTATTGTTGCTTTATATAATGCAGATTGTGGATATGAATCCAATGTAAGTGGAATAATATTTATCCAATTACAATATAAATGATTTGCACATTTATGAATTGCATGTATACTAACTATATAATTATTATATAAATCCATTAAATTCCATTCATAATCTTCTTCTTGCTCTTGTTCTTTAATTAATCTACGACTATATTGTATTTTTGTAATATATTCGTTGTTTTTATTTTTTAATTTACTTATATCACCTAGTTTTGTTAATCTTTTATAATTTTCAAAATTATTTTTATCATCAATATATGGAAATAATAAAAATATTATTTTTCGTAAATCTTGATAATCATTTTCTTGTAATTTATTATAAAAATCAAATTCTGTTGCAAAATGAAATTGAAAAAATATACAAGTTAAAAGTGAAAATATAATATTAGTTAAAATATCTTTTTCAACAATATTTAATATTGGAAAAATCATATTAATTTCATCTTTTACAATATTTATAAAATTATCTGTAAATATAATTTTATTATTATTGATAAAATTGTTTTTAATATCCTCCATACAAACTATAGAACATAATTTTTATTAAGTTTAAAATTATAAATTAATTTATAGTATAATATAAAAATGAATTCAAACAACTTACCCGTTAATTCACGAAAAGAATTATTAAATAAATTACATAATAAAATAAATTTAAAACATAATGATCGATTCACTACAAGTCAACAAAAAATTAATAAAATGAATAAAGATATTAAAAAAGAAAAAAAACGTAATGATGAAGATCCACGTGTTACCCAATTAATGAAAGATTATTTTATTAATGCATTACAAAAATATCCAACATATAATGTAGTTGATCCTCATACTATATTAGAAAATGAAGAAGAATATAAATTACAATTTCTAAATTTCTGTATTAAATTATTAAAAAACAATGATAATAACTTAGATATATTACAAAATCCATATTGCAACTATATGAGAGAAGTACTTCATATGAATTAATTTTTATAAATACATTTATTTATAAAAAAAAATATATTAACTGAATGTATGGATAATATTACTAATAAAAATCATTCTTATATATTTTTAGGTATAACTATATTTTTACTTATAATTAGTATTATTATACTAACATTATCATTACAACAAGATTTTACAAATACAAATATTAAAAATATTGATCAACAATATAAAACAACAGTACTAAGTGATAATCCTAAAATCATATATATTCATGATTTTCTATCAAATGACGAAGCAAGTCATCTTATAAAATTAGCAGATGAATTAAAAAAACCATCAACAATAGATTCAAATAGTAATCCTACTGCTTTAAAAACAGAAGTTCGATCATCAAATACTGCACATCTTAATCGGCATAAAGATGCAATAATCAAAAATATTGAACAACGTGGTTCAGATTTTGTAAATTCGGATATTAAACAATTAGAACCATTACAAGTAGTTGTATACGAAAAAGGCCAGAAATATGTACCTCATTATGATTTCTTTAGTTCAGATTCACCTGAAGTAATACGTTATGGTAATCGAAATAAAACTATATTGGTATATTTAAACGATGTTCCAGAGAATGCAGGAGGTGGTACATATTTTCCTAAATTAGATATTCGAGTTAAACCAAAAGCAAATGATGCAATTTATTTTGAAAGTATAAATGATGGTAATCTAAATTGGGATACATTACATACAGGTGAAGAAATATTAATTGATACTCGTAAATATGCTTTAAATATGTGGTTTAGAGAAAAAAATATTTATTAATTTTGCCAATTAACTGATCCTACATAAGATTCTATTTTTTTAAATATATTACTATTAAAAAATCCACTGTATGAAATTTGTGGCGAAGGATGAATAGATTCTACAATATAATGTTTAGATTCATCAATTAATTTTCGTTTTTTATGAGCATTATTACCAAATAATACAAAACATACATTTTTAGTATTATTTGATATTTCCTGTATTATAATATCTGTATATATTTCCCATATTTTGTGATATATATTATATTCTTTTTCATCTTTTGATTTTAATGTTGTTAAAGATGTATTTAATAATAATATCTTTTCTCTACTTGCCCATTTTGTTAAATCTCCATTTGTAAAATTATATTTATTATCATATTCAATATTTATTTCTTTAAAAATATTCGATAATGTCGCAGGTATACGTTCATTTTTAGGTACACTAAATGCCAATCCTGTTGCTAAATTTTCATTTGGATATGGATCTTGACCTAATATTACTATTTTTAATTCAGATAATGTAAAATAAGAAAATGGTATTAATAAACATTTAATATTTGGTATTATTTTTGTAACATTTAATACTTTTACTATTTTCTTATAAAGTTTTAGATGTAAAATATTATTCCATGATGAATTAATATAATTAATATTTTCTAGTTTTTTCATATATTATGTATGAAAAAATATATGTAAAAATCTTTAGATAAATTGTTAAAAATATTTACTTGTGATATTTATTTCTTTCTATATTATATTAAAGATGTCAGATTCATCAAATGTTCAACCATGCCCTGAACCTACTCCATACTCCGCTAATTATTCTACTGTAGCAGATGTTGACTTTGTATCTACACCATCCGCAATTTTTACAACACAGCCTACATTTTCATCTGTTGATTCTATATTAGCTAATCAATTAGGTCCTATAACAAATCCAGTTACTAGTAATACAAATAATGTAGTACCTGTATCTATACCATCTGTATTACCTACACAAAATGTTAACAATGTAGTACCCATTGTATCTGCATCTATGGGTGCAGATATTAATTTATCATCAACTTTAAATCAACCAAATAATTCAAATTTTATGCCTGTAGATAATGTAATATCAAATAATTTATCACCTGTAAATACACAACTTAAAGTTCCCGTACCTACTGTAATACCACCTACACCTATTGAATCTTTTACATCAAATGTACATAAACCAATGCCAAATGTACAAAACCCTATGCCATCTGTACAAAACCCTATGCCAACTGTACAAAACCCAATGCCAACTGTTGAAAAACCAATTGCATATATACCAATTGAATCTTTTAAAAACGTTAATAATAATCCTCAACAAAAATTTTTAAAAGATAGTATTCGAAAATTTATGAAAGATATTACTAATACTAAAAATACTATTGCTCTACAAAAAGAACATTTTGGTAGAAAAAGAAAAGAACATTTTGGTAATGGAAAAAGTACATTAGATATTATTTTATTAATTATTTTAATTGGTACTCTTGGTATTTATGTATATACTGCATGGACCCCTGAACTTGATTCACAATTACAAAAATCATTAAGAAAAATGTGGCCTTACACATCATTACATGATGCTGAAATAACTGACAATCACAAATTAATTATCATATTATCTATTATTCTTGTATTTATTGTTTTAATACGAGTCTTATAAAAATATTTTTATATTAATTAATCATATAAAAATATTATTTTTGTATTAAATTTGATAGTTCTATTAATTTTAATTTAAATATATTTAATATCTCATTTGACAAATTATACACTTTTATATCTTCCCATGTATATTTTATAAAATTCATTGTTTCATAATTATTATCTCGTTGTAAATAATCATTAATATAAATTGTATTTAATTTATTTTGTTGCTGTATAAATTTAATTTTTTCTTTTAATTTTCTCCATGTATTTTTCACTGGTCCTGGTATATTTTCATTCATCAATATTTTATAATCATTTTTATCATCTAATGCAATTCCTTCATTAAAATAATTATTCTTAAAATTATTAGAATCACTTGATTTATATAATTTTTTTTGTATTGATTTTTCACCTATATTTATATTTTTATCAGAAGCTGATAATTCATAATAATTCATATTTTTACTCATATATATTATATATAAAATATTTTTAGTTTTGATATTTTTTTAAATTTCTCATAACTTCATAAACCATTTTACAATCAATCTCATTATATTTTATTACATTGCTATTATCCCATTTTTTATTATTATAATAATGCTGTCTAACTCCTGCAGATGAACCAATTAAATTATCTTTCCACTCAATATCTGTTAATTTATTTTTATACAATACTCTTCCGATCTCTTTTAATCCATATCTTCTTGCATCCTTAAAATTAATTTTATTATCAACACAAAATTTATATACATCCAACCAATCTATATTATTTTGTAATGTACTTTCTAAATTAAATTTTTTACATTGATTCATCAATATACGTTTATCTACATTTGACCATATATGTATCCGTTTTGTCTTATTCTTATTTATTATTTCTATTATCTGTTTACACATAACTTCTCTTGAATCGAATGTAATATCTTTTAATAATACATACTCAAATTCCCATTTATCATTTTTTATATATCCTATACCACATAAATATGGTATGTTTTCATCTTCATCAAATGAATACATATATTCAAAATCTAAATATAATTCACTTTCTGTTGGTACACACATTTCCGGTAATTTATAATTTCCTTTAATTGGTTTATCCAATTTTTGATTTTTTAATAATACATTCACAATCTCACATGTTTTACCTGTAAAACCTAATTTTTCTGCAGTTATATTTTCATCTAAATAATTATCTATATTATTTTTAATACCAATATTCCTATTTTTAACACCAACATACCCTATCAATGTTAATTCTTTATTTTCTTCTGCAATATCTATTTTTCTTTTTTTATATGGTTGATCATATTGATTATTCATATTTGGATAATATTCATTTTCATTAATCTCATTAATATTCGAATTATTCAATTCATGTAACCATTTACATCCTTCTTCAGTTTTAACCAATATATTATTATCTCTTTCATTAAAATCAATAACCCCCAGTTTATCAAAGGGATCTTTATTTTTTCTAATAATTACATTCCCCTTTTCTATTCTTTGTTGTTTCCATCCTCTACCCAATATATATGCATTTTTGGGTAAATATCCTTGCATATGTCCTAATATTGTATTATATACACATAATTGTGATTTAAATACATGTATCATTCCTTCATTACGTACTGTAATATTATCAACATTAAATTGCAACCTATGATATTTTATATCTACTATTACATAATGACATGTATTTGTTTTTGTTCCTGATGTATAATTATATGGATAATTCATATTAAATATCTTTTCAATCCAATCTGCACGAATTAATAAATCTACACAACCAAATGTTTCATTCTCTTTATTATGTAATACTGCTTGATGAATAATTGGCATTCCTTTTTTCATTGCAATTAATGTATTTTTATATTTTTCAACATCTCTCGCTTGATAACTCTCTCCTATTTTTATAAAATATATATAATATTTTTGTATTAATTGATCAATAATATCTCTTTCATAATCATTACCCATTGTCATTCTTTCTATTGTATCTGAATCATGTTCTTGATAATTTTTATTCTTTGATATATTTGATAATTTTCTTTTTCTAGTTAATACATCTAATAATGGATCATTCATCATATAATTTTTTAATCCTGTTGCTTTTATCCAATTATCTGTAATTGTGTGATTACATTTAATTTTATATATAGGATCATTACTATAATGAAGAACATTACAAAATTTTTTAGATTTCATATCGTAAATCAATAAGCAAAATTTAGTGATTTTTGTTGCTTCACATACATCATGAATATATTTTGACCATTTAATTGGCAATTCTTCTTTTACCAAAATATTTTTATATGTTGGATATATATCAATCAAAACATCATCTTTCCATCCATAGAGATCATATGATACATTATTTTTTTTATATTTTTTATTTATTACAAATTGATTTACTGTTGTAGGTAATAAATATCTATAATTTTTATAATGTACTTTTTTAATAGTTCTTAATGGAACCGTGAATTCTGATAATATTTTTATAATATCTTTATTAATTTGCATATTATTATAATGTAATATGTTTATTTTTTTATATTTTTATTTTCTTGAATATATTATAATGAGCAATTCAAATATTGGTATTCATATATTTCGTAGAGATTTACGTATTGAAGATAACGTAGCATTACATTTATTATCCAAACAAGTTACCTCTATTTTACCTATTTTTATATTTGATCCATTTCAAATAAATAATACAAATGAAAATAGTAATTATCGTTCTGATCCTGCTGTAAAAATTATGATCGAATCATTAGATGATCTCAATGATAATATTAAATTATATTATTTTTATGGTACACCAAGTGATATATTAGAAAAATTAATAAAATCATTAAAACCAACACATGTTTCCTATAATGCAGATTTTAGTAAATATTCTTTAGAAAGAGATAAATTAATGGATGATGTATGTAAAAAACATGATGTAGAAATAATAAAATATATGGATGATAATTGTTTAAACAAAATGGAATTATATCTTAATAAAGATTCTATATATAAAGTATTTGGTGCATTTTACAAACATGGTATTAAAATAGATGTAAGGGATATTGTAAAAAAACCTACAAATTTTATAAAAAATAAAACTATTGATTTTACATATAAAAAAGATATTCATCATTTTTATGATAAAGATACAAACACTCTCGTTAAAGGTGGTCGTACAAATGCATTAAAAATATTACATAATTTACCTAAATTTAAAGATTATGAAACAAAACGTGATTTACTTATTTACAATACTACATTTTTATCTACTTATTTGAAATTTGGTTGCGTATCTATTGTTGAAGTATATGAAAGTATGAAAAAGAATAAATTAACACCTTTAATTCGTCAATTATACTGGCGTCAATTCTTTTTTATTTTATCCAGATTTAATTATAATAAATATCATTTTAGTGATGATTTTTTCCCTGATGTTAAATGGAAAGATAGTATCAAAGAAGCAAAAGCATTATGGTCTGGTAATACTGGTTTTCCAATAATTGATTGTGGTGTTCGACAACTTATTCAAACTGGTTATATGCATAATAGATTACGATTATATGTTTCTAACTTTGCTATCAAAGTATTGCATCAAAATCCATACAGTAAAGTATGGGGTGGTCAAGTTCAATTTTCAAAAATGTTAATTGATTGCTGTTATGCAAATAATTATGGTAATTGGAATAATACACTAGGACCATATGATATTCCAGGATA
>Ga0214919_10000679_pt1 | contig 57924 bp, 50 predicted proteins | sample LL1503_MetaG_FD_177994 | JGI IMG/M metagenome (GOLD analysis project Ga0214919, IMG submission 177994) | Freshwater microbial communities from Lake Lanier, Atlanta, Georgia, United States - LL-1503 | ecosystem: Environmental > Aquatic > Freshwater > Lake | place: USA: Georgia | collected... | reverse complement strand
AGTTTTTACGCCCGAGACGAGATACCAGATATGCAGACGGTGCTGATCTTGGATCTTTTCGAAGGGACAAGGGGCGGGCCCGCGAATCTCGGCAATGCCAGGGTGCAGGCGTTCGAGCTCCTTGACCCAAGCGTCCGCGACGAAATTGACTTTCTCCGCATTACGTCCACGGAAAATATGTCGAATTAGATGCCGTTCGGGTGGGTAGCCAAATTCTGAACGCTTCCCTAATTCCGCGGCGGCAAAGCCTTGGTAATCCATCCGTTTGGCGAATTGGATCGGATCCGAGGCAGGCTGAAAACTCTGCACCACGACGACGCCCTCGAGCTGACCGCGACCGGCCCGGCCGGCCACCTGCGTCAGCAGTTGAAAAGTCCGCTCCGCGGCCCGGAAATCAGGTAATTGCAGCGACAGGTCCGCATCGATGATCCCGACCAACGTTACGCGCGGAAAATCCAAGCCCTTCGCGATCATCTGCGTCCCCAACAGCATGTCATATTTGCCCGCCCGGAAATCGGAAAGTACTTGGCGGAAAAGATCCTTCTTCCCCATCGTATCGGCATCGATCCGGGCGACCCGAGCCCGCGGAAAAAGCTGTGCGATGGTTTCTTCCACCTTTTGGGTGCCATAGCCCTTCCAGCGCACCTTCGGAGAGCGGCACTTGGGGCAGACCACTGGCGCGCGTTCCTGATGGTTACAGAGGTGGCAACGCGCCGTGTCGTTAGTACGATGAAGCGTCAATGAGACGCTGCAACGGGCGCACTGCACCGCTTCGCCGCAATCGGGACAGACGAGCGAGCGGGAATGCCCGCGACGATTGAGGAAAAGAATGGATTGTTCACGTTTCTGGAGCCGCTCGCGAATACCGTCCACCAATTCACGGGAGAGGATGTGCTGCCCTTTCGCATGCAGGATCTCGCGCCGCATATCAATGATACGAAACGCCGGCATCGGGCGGTCATCCACCCGCTTCGGCATCGTATTGAGGACATACCGGCCGGCCGTGGCATTCTTCCAGGTTTCCAAGGAAGGAGTCGCCGAACCCAGCACGCAAGCGGCGCCCAGAATCGAAGCCCGCATGACCGCGACATCACGCCCGTGATACATTGGCGTTTCGCCCTGCTTGAACGAAGGCTCGTGCTCCTCGTCGACGACGATGAGGCGAAGGTTCGGCAAGGGAGCGAAGACCGCAGAGCGGGCGCCGACGACCACCCTCGCCTGCCCCAACGACATCGCCATCCACGCATCAAAACGTTCGCCCGCAGAAAGATGACTATGCCAGACGACAACCTTGGCGCCTAGGTCAGCCAGGCGTGAACGCAAACGACCCACCGTCTGGGGCGTCAGCGCCACTTCCGGGACCAGAAAAATTGCCGAGCCCCCTTCCGCAATTACCTTACGGATCAAGGCGACGTAAACCTCGGTCTTACCCGAGCCAGTGACGCCATGCAGGAGATGTGCCCGGAAAGCTTTACTGTCCAACGTCTCGGTCGCCGAAGCGACGGCGGCCAACTGTTCCGGGTTGAGAATGTGTCCGGCGGCGGCGACCGTCTCACCTTCGGAAAAGGGGTCATCGTAAGCCACGCGCCATTGCACGCTGGTTGCTTCCTTGATCGTCCCGGCGGCGATTAACGCCGTGATGGCAGAGGGCCCGACGCCCAAGTCCGTCGCAACCCTCGTGCGGTCGACAGGTTCAGCCTGAGCGGAAAGAAAGTCGATGAGCTGGGCTTGGCGGGGCGCCTTGCGACGCATCTTCGCTAAAGTCTCGGCGTCAGGCGGTGTAATCAACGACAACATCCGACGAAGAACGGGACGAACGCCCTTGCGCACGGCCGCGGGAAGGACCGTCTCCAACACCGAGTTAAGCCCGCAACCATAATATCCTGCCATCCACTCGGCGAGCTTGCAGCAATCGGGCGTCATCACGGGCTGCTCGTGCTCGAGTACGACGATACTCCGCAGCTTCGTGCCCACCAAAGGTTCGGCGGGATACTTCCAGACGACCCCCAGACTCACCCGCCCCCCTAACGGCACTCGCACCAGCTGGCCGACTTGCAACGTATCCTTAAGGGCTGCCGGCACAGAATATGAGTAGGCCCGGGCCCCGCCATCAAACGGGACCACCTCGGCGACGCCGGGTTCAGTCTCTCCAAACAAGTCAGGCACAAGGGTGAGATTCGCCTAACGTGAGCAAGGTTTCAAGCGAGGGATGGCCAGCGGGCAAGAAATCCGCCTCAGGCATGGACGTCGGTGATCGGGACGCCCGAGTGGGCCGCAATCCGGGCACACATCAGAGCCCAGAAACAGCCGATGCAATTAGCCACGACCAGTTGCAGGTCGGTCGGCATGTTGTAAAAAATGAGCGTTCCAGGGAACCAGACAAAATAATTCGTCAGCAGGTTCGGAAAGACCAAGCGACGATACCACCCCGGCCCCATCGCCGTGCGAAGGCGAGCCGTGTCCCAACCACAATCTTTCCAGAGGTGCGAAATCGCATTAAAGGGCGCGCCGATGAAAACCGTGAAGCCAGCCATATCTACGAACACCTTCAACAGAACCGTACGCAAATTAGCCTCATCACCAAACCAGATCGCCTGTAGATGATAGAAGTAGCTGACGAGCATTCCCATCAAGGCCCACCAGATCATGCTATGGATGAGGTCGCCTAAGGGATGTGGCGGGCGCAGGCCGCGGATTGCCATCCGGAAAATCCACGGGATAAGACCCGAAGTGATTGCGGTGCAAATCGCCGCAAACACCATCGGGTTTGCCTTGTTCAGCGCACCGACACGATTCAGCGCGACCGCGACAGATGGGACTTGATACCTGTAAGCGACGACCAGTCCGGCGGCGGCCAAAAGAATCACGGCCAACGGGATGGCATTATCGCGCGCGGCGTAGATACCTGCGGCCAAGGGCGAAGTTGAAGCTTTGCTCATCCGAGGAATTTACGGAGAAGCTGATCGATGAGGACCGGATTGGCCTTCCCTTGAGTACGCTTCATGATCGGTCCTTTCAGTGCGTTGATCGCTTTCTCGTTACCCGCGCGGTATTCGGCGATAGATTTCGCGACAGCTGGATCGGCGATGACTTCCTGCACGATCTTCTCAAGTTCGCCCGTATCGCTATTCTGACGAAGCCCTTTCGCATCCACAATGGTGACCGCTTCTTGACCTGTTTTAAACATTTCAGCGAAAACCTCTTTGGCCTGTTGCTTAGAAATCACGCCATCGTCCGTGAGTTTTACCAAGCCCGCCAACTGAGCCGGCTTGATCGGACAAGAAGCCAGCGAAACCCCGGGGAGCACCTCGTCGGCAGGAGCAGCACCAGCTCCGCCTGAGGCCGCAAGGTCGCGCAGCAGGTCATTCGTCACCAGGTTGGCGATGCCCTGAGGATTAGCGGGGTGAGCGGCAGCGGCGGCCTCAAACCATTCGGCAAGTTCGCGGTTAGCCACCAGCACGGAGGCCGCCGTAAAAGGCAGGCCAAACTTTTCGACATACCGGCGCTGACGATCGTAAAGGTTTTCCGGAACAAGTTTTTGTAAACGGGCGACCGTTTCACGAGAAATCCGTAACGTCGGAATATCCGGATCTGGGAAATAACGGTAATCGTGGGCATCTTCCTTATCCCGCAGAACATAACCGCGGCTCAGCTCCGCATTCCAACCTCGGGTCTCCTGCGTGATGGAGCGACCGGCCTCTAACTCGCGAATCTGACGGGCAGTCTCGTAGATGACCGTATCCCGAACGCTGGAGATAGAGTTCAAATTCTTGGTCTCGGTGCGGGTACCGAGCTTCTCGGCACCACGGCGGCGAATAGACACGTTACAATCGCAACGGAGCTGACCTTTCTCCATATCACAATCCGCCACGCCCGCTTGGGTCAAAAGTGCGACCAACGAACGCAGGAAAGCTTCGGCCTCGGCGGAAGAACGGAGATCGGGCTCGGTGACGATTTCCAGCAAAGGCACGCCAGCCCGATTGTAATCGACGAGTGAACCGCTGCCGGCGTGGCTGAGTTTGCCGACGTCTTCTTCAAGATGGGCATGATGGATGCGGATGAACTTATGTTCGCCCATCACGTTGCGCGAGGCACCAGGGAGTTCGATTTCCACCTGTCCACCGACGACAACCGGAAAATCTTTCTGGGTAAGTTGATAGTTCTTCGGATTATCCGGGTAGAAATAATTTTTCCGATCCCAGGCACATTGTTCTGGCACCGATGAGCCTACGACCAGGCCGAACAGGATGGATTTCTCGACCGCTTCTCGATTCACGACCGGCAAAGTACCCGGAAGCCCTAACACGACCGGGTCGACTTGCTCGTTGGGCTCCTTGCCGAAACCCCACGGAGACGAGGCGAAAACTTTCGCGCGGGTGTGGAGTTGCACGTGGACCTCGAGGCCGATGACGACTTCCCAATCTGAAGGCGAAGAACTCATAGCGCGGCTTGTTGATGAGCAAAACCGTGAGCAGCCTCAAAGAGACGGCCAGCGGCAAGAAGTTTGGCTTCCGAGAGCGGTGCGCCCACGAGATGGAAGCCGACCGGAAGGTGGCCGGACTTGCCGCAAGGCACCGAGATCGCCGGCAGCCCGGCGAGATTCGCGGGAATCGTGAAAATGTCCTCAAGATAAAGCTGCAGCGGATCCGAAGCCTTTTCGCCGACCTTGAAGGCAGGCGTCGGGACCGTCGGCGTCAGCAACACATCGACCGTAGCCAAAGCCGCGAGATATTCGGCCCGTATTTTCGAGCGCGCACGGAGGGCCCGCATATAATAGGCGTCGGCATAGCCCGCGCTCAGCACGAAAGTTCCGAGCAAGATGCGACGCTTCACTTCGGCGCCAAAACCTTCGGAGCGGCTATTCGTCATCATTTCGACGGGCGTACCAGCTGAGGCCGAACGGTGACCATAGCGGACGCCATCATAGCGCCCGAGATTCGAGGAAGCTTCGGCCGTCGCCACGACATAATAAGTCGGGACAGCAAGATCTGCAGAAGGCAGTTCGACTTCGGAAATAGCGCAGCCCTGCGAGCGATAAAACTCAATAGCGGCGGTGACGGCGGTGGCGACCTCTGCACCCACCCCCTTGCCGAGAAAACCTTTGGGAATGCCGATACGGAGCTTCTTGGCATCACCGGCAGGCGTGAACGCACGATCGGAAGGACCAAAGCAGGTCATGTCACGCGCATCAGCCGAGGCCAGCGCCCTGAGGAGAAGTTCGCAGTCTTCGATGCAACGGGCCATCGGGCCGATTTGATCGAGCGACGAAGCGAAAGCCACGAGACCGAAGCGAGAAATCAGCCCGTAGGTAGGCTTTAAACCGACGACTCCGCAATGCGAGGCGGGCTGACGGATCGACCCACCCGTATCGGAGCCGAGGGCAAGCGGGACAAGACCGGCGGCCAAAGCCGCAGCGCTGCCCCCCGAAGATCCGCCCGGAATACAGGCGAGGTCCCACGGGTTGAAAGTTTTTTGGATGGCAGAATTCTCCGTGGACGAACCCATCGCAAATTCATCCATATTGAGACGCCCATAAAGAATCGCACCAGCCGCGCGAAGACGCTCGGTCACATGCGCATCGTAAGGCGAAACCAGCGAGGCGAGCATCTTGCTCGAACACGTCAACGGCTGACCCTTGACCGCAATATTATCTTTGATGGCGACCGGAATACCTTCAAGTGGACCACGCCCCTCCCCTGCCTTGCGACGGGCATCAGAAGCCTCGGCCTGCGCGAGCACGTCGGCTTCGTCAAGGTGGGTGAAGGCTCCGACTTTTTTGTTCACCAAATGATAGCGAGCGATGAGCGCTTCGCAGAGGGTGCGGGACGTCAACAATCCAGCGGAAAGGCGTCGTCCGAGCTCAGCGGCCGAAAGCGTATGAAGGGCGTCGGCCATGGCTTAGGCTTCGTCGTCCACGACGCGCGGGACGGAAATTTGCCCATCGCGAGAGGCGGGGGCGATACGGGTGACGGCTTCGGCGCCGAGCACCGGGCCTGGTTCATCGGAGCGCAAAGCCGATTCGGAAACCACCCGAGCCAAATCGATCGTCTCGGGGAGGTCGGCTTTAGCCAAGGTCTGGAAGTGGCCGAGGATCTGATTAAGCTGTGAGGAATAAAGCGCCTTCTCCTCGGCCGTCAGATTCAGGCGGGCGAGTTTCGCAAGATGGTCGATGTCGAAACCTTCAGCCATGGCGATCAGCGGCGGACGGTCCAACCCGCGCCCTTTTCAAGCGAAGCGATGACGACGCCCAGAGCCTGATTAGTCTCTTCGTCGGTGAGGGTGCGCGAGGCGTGGCGCCAGCGGATTTCAAAAGCCAAACTCCGGCAACTTTCGGGCAGCCCGGCGCCATTAAAGACGTCGAAACAGTTGACCGACTCGAGGACGAACTCTTTGCCAGCGGCCTTCGCAGCGCCTTGGCGGACACGGCTCTCGACTTCGGAAGCCGCGATACCCACGGGGACGATCACGGCCACATCCTTGGTCACCGGCGGGAAAGAAGAGAAAGCTTCGTAACGAGGAATCTTACGGGTTTCAGCAAAGGCGGAACGCGGGAAGATGACTTCTCCGGCCACGACCGAACCCTTGATCCCGATCAGACGCGTCCAACGAAGGTCAAGGATGCCACAAGCCCCTTCGGCGGTCCGGCCGCGATCCGCAAGGGCCGCGGCATGATTAGTCTGCCAAAGACCACTTGTCTCCGGCCCGAAAGAAAGCCGTACAGCGGAGACGCCGGCAAGCGCAGCCACATCTTGAAGCAGGCGCTTGGCACGCAAGCCGTCGAAAGCTTCGCGCGATTTCCATGAACGCGTGACGGGCTCGGCAAGAGCGGCAAAAGCCACGGCGATAAACTCGCGGATAGTGCCATCCGCCTGCGGACGGAAAACCGTACCGACCTCGAAGAGGCCATGCGGGTCGGCATGGACGGAAAGATTCAGCGCAAGCGCTCCAGCCAGGCCCGGGAGCAGCGAAGCGCGCAGGTGGGTCTGATCGGCCGTCAAAGGATTATCCAAGGCAAGAGCCGAGGCCTTATTGGCGCCGAGCGTGCGATTCAATTCGGCGGCATCACGTAAAGAGTAATGGCAACATTCGGTGAAACCGGCGCCAGCCAGACGCGTCGAAACCTCGCGCGTAAAGACCGAAGACAAAGTGTCCTCTTCGCCGGGCAAGGGCGCGACCGGACGGCCTACGGGCACCTTGTCGGTTCCGTAGATTCGGACAAATTCCTCCACCAGATCGATGGGCCGCGTGACGTCGGAACGGAAAGACGGGACAACTACAGAAAGACCGTGAGCACTCGGCTTGACCGTGAACCCTAAGCGAGTGAAAGCCGCGATAATATCGGACTCAGCGATGGCGGTGCCGAGCTTGGCGGCAACGTAACCGGTAGGAAGTTCGATCGTAACATCGGCGCGAGGCGCCTGCCCGACTACGACGGCGGGACCGACGACTTGAGCTCCTGCGTGCTCGATAAGCAAATCGGTTGCGAGACGCGAAGCTAGCTCGACGCCAGCGGGATCCACATCGCGGGCGAAACGGTGAGAAGAATCCGTGGACACACCTAACCGGCGAGCCACGCGGCGGATTTCGCCAGGACGGAACCAAGCGGACTCCAAAAGAATATCCGTCGTCGCATCTGTCACTCCGGATTCAGCGCCACCCATCACGCCGGCGACAACCAACGGGCGTTCCGCATCGGCGATGACGCAGATGCCAGTCTCGAGCTTCACCTTCTTACCGTCGAGCAGGATGATTTCTTCACCTTCGCGGGCGGGACGGGCTTCGATGCCTTCGCGCACCTGCTTGGCATCGAAAGCATGCAAAGGCTGACCGAGTTCGAGCAGCACCCAATTGGTGATATCGACGACATTATTGATCGGACGAAGACCTGCGGCCTCGAGGTCGCGACGCATCCATTCCGGACTCGGGCCCACTTTGACATTCCGCAACGTGCGCAGCGTATAATAAGGACAGAATTCGGAAGACGAGCGGACGAATTTAAATCCCTCCTGGGCAGAAGGCGCGGAGGCCAGTCCGGCGGCCGTCTTGATCGATAGTGGCTTAAGTTGCAGACCCAAAGCCGCTGCGACATCACGGGCCACGCCGCGCAGGCCAAGGCAATCGCCTCGGTTTGGGGTCACGGAAATATCCAAGACCGTATCCGGCGCACCATAGAGTTGATTGAGCGGCGTACCGAGGGCCGGCTTACGCGGGGTCAGGATCAGCAGACCGTCCTCGCCCTTGCCTAAGCCCAGCTCTTCCGCCGAGCACATCATCCCCATCGAATCGACTTCACGCAGTTTGGATACCTTGATCTCAAAACCGCCAGGCATCACCGTGCCGGGCAAAGCCACGGGCACCCGGTCGCCAGCCTTGAAATTCTTGGCGCCGCAGACGATCTGGCGCGGAGCACCGTCGCCGACGTCGACCTGACACACACTGAGCCGATCGGCCTTCGGGTGTTTTTCGAAAGAGACAATTTCGCCCACCACCACGAGCGGCAAAGGTGAGAGGCCAAAAGACTGGATTGATTCGACCTCAAGACCGAGCATCGGGAGGATATCCGCGAGACGTTCGGGGGTGACGCCGGCGAGTTCGACGTGACGAGCAAGAGCTTGGAGAGAAACTTTCATGGCTTAGGCGAACTGGCGCAGGAAGCGCGTATCGTTATTATAAAAAAGACGGATATCATCGATGCCGTGGACCAGCATCGCGATGCGTTCCAGACCAAGACCGAAAGCGAGACCCGACCATTCGTTCGGATTCAAGCCGCAGAGCTCGAGCACCTTCGGGTCGACGAGACCGCAGCCCATGATTTCGAGCCAGCGATTGGACAGACGGCCGAGATTAGGTGAGCGCAGATCCATCTCAAAACTCGGCTCCGTGAAAGGGAAGAAAGAAGGACGCAGACGAATCTCAGCCTCCGGACCGAAAGTTTCCTTCACGAAGAAATCGAGGACCCCGCGGAGATCAGCCAGCGTCACATTGCGATCGATCCAGAGACCTTCCACCTGATGAAAGTTGGCCGAATGAGTGGCGTCGACCGCATCGCGCCGGAAGCAACGCCCTGGGGCGACGATTCGAAAAGGAGGCTTGCGCGAAAGCATCGTACGGACCTGCACGCTGGAAGTATGCGTGCGAAGCAGGATGGCTTCCTCGCCTTTGCGCGGCGCATCGGCGGAGCGAAAAGATTTGGGAAGATAGAGGGTATCCTGCATGTCCCGGGCTGGGTGATCGGCCGGCGTATTGAGGGCGTCGAAACAATGCCACTCCGTTTCGACTTCGGGACCTTCGGCGACCGTGAAACCTAATTTACGCAAAGAGCTGAGAATCTTTTCGCGGGTGCGGCTCAGAGGGTGCAGCGAGCCGGCCGGGGCATCCGGACTGGGCAACGTCGGATCGAGCGGGGCGCCCAAGGCGCCGGCGATTTCGGACTCTTCAATTTTAACCTGCAGAGCCGCGAGCAGCTCTTCGACAGCCTTCTTGGCTTCGTTAATGAGCTTACCGACCACGGGCCGATCTTCTTTCGAAAGCGTGGCCATCCCTTTCATCACCTGAGTCAAGGAACCGTTGGGACCGACGACACGGGCCTTGAAGGCTTCCATCTCCGCGCGCGTCGAAACGGCGTAAGCCTCTTGGGTCGCGGCGGCGACGAGTTGGACGAGCTGCTGCTGCATGGATAGATTTGTGTGTTGGCGGGGAAAGTCGGCAAGCGAAAGCACCCAGAAACAAAGAAGCCCCGGAGGGCCGGGGCTTCGAAAGAGGGACGGATCAACCGTTAACTCAAGCGAGGGCGGCTTTGGCCTTGTTCACGATGGCCTCGAAGGCTGGCATGTCGTGAATCGCCAGCTCGCTCAGATTCTTACGGTCCATCGTGATGTTAGCCTTTTTGAGGCCAGCGATCAGACGGCTGTAAGAAATACCGAGGGGACGGCAGGCAGCGTTCAGACGGACGATCCACAACTGGCGGAAGGTCGACTTATTCTTCCGACGGTCGCGGTAAGCGAACTTCTGGGCGCGCTGAACGGCCTCGAGGGCGTAGACGTACAGGCGTGATTTGTTTCCGAAATAGCCCTTAGCCGCTTTAATCGTACGACGCTTGCGCGCCTTAGTGGCTGGACCGTTGGTTGCTCTAGGCATGTTGGTATGTTGTGTTTATTGGGTTTAGATGGCCTGGGGGTCGCCTTAATGAACACCCGGTCGGCCAAAAATTGTAGCCGCCGCTTTACGCGAAAGGCATCGAAGCCAGCATGTTCTTCTCGAAGCCGGAGTCGACGCGCTTGGACTTGTTGGCACGGCGGCGTTGCTTGCGGGACTTGGCACTCAGCAAGTGGCGTCCGTTAGGGGAGCGGCGCATCACTTTGCCGGTTCCGGTTACCTTGAAACGCTTGGAGATGGACTTGCGGGTCTTTTGCATGGCGGGAAAGGGTCGGAACAAAGGGACACTGGAGGGACTTGTAAAGGGGAAAGGGCTGAGGGAAGCCCTTGTTCGTAAGATTCCTCGAACCCCTGTCCCGATTGAAGCGGTCAGCCGATTGACAAATCAACCGATTCCCCTCCTCATGAATCATACTTAAACACCTTAAAAACCATGATTTCATTAGGAAAAAAGCCGAATCTTAAGTTTAAAGTCCAAGCCCATCGCAAGGGAAAGTCGGAGGAAGTGCCTTTTTCCGATTTAATCGAGGGACCTAGCATTGTTTCGGTCTATATGCGCAATAACACCTCCGCCTGCGATCTCCAGGCAGCTGAGTTAGGTAAAAATATGCAAGCCATTGCCAAACAAGGGTTTAAAATCATATCAGTGTCTCGTGATACTTGTGCCTCTCATGTAAAGTACGCCGCCAAGCACGGCTACAAGTTCGACCTGGTATCAGACCCCGAGGACCAGTTTGCCAAGGCCGTCGATGGCATTGTGGAGAAGTCGATGTACGGCAAAAAGTATCTGGGCCCAGCGCGGGCCGCCTACCTCTTTGATGCCAAGGGCAAGCTGATCGCGCTCGTCCCCAAAATCGAAGCCGCGACCCATGGGCGACAGTTGCTTGATGCGATTGCGGGCCTGAAATAAAATCCGGGTACCGACCTAAGGGAAAGCACTCGTGATAATCGGTGCTTGAACCAAGGCCGTGAAACAATGAGTTTTATAGGCGAGACACATCTGAAGTTACCTAATGGCTACGCCCTATCGTCCTAACAGTCCCCGGCCCAAACCTAATAAGTCGGCCCCACCCCGCGGAAACTTCCGCAAAGAGGACAAAGGCCCTAAGCGCAACGATCGCATCCGTGCGACCGAAGTCCGTGTGATTTCACCAAAGGGTGACATGCTGGGCGTCATGCAGACGGCACGCGCCATCGAGCTCGCCCGCGAACTCGGCGTCGATCTCATCGAGATTGCGGCCACCGCGGTGCCGCCGGTCTGCAAATTGATGGAGTACGGCAAGTACCTTTACGAAGAGGCCAAGAAACATAAGCACCAGAAGGCCACGACGAAGGTGAAGGAAGTGAAGCTCCGTCCGCGGATCGACGTCCATGACCTGATGATCAAGGTGCGCCGCGCCGAGAACTTCCTCTACCACGGCCACAAGGTTAAATTACTTTTGCAGTATCGTTACCGCGAACTTGAGCATCCTGAAATCGGCGTCGACACGATCACCCGCGCCATCAACGAACTTTCCCACATCAGCACGCGTGACAACGAGCCCAAGCGCAGCGGCCGTGCCATCGTCGTGGGCCTCACTCCCGTCCAGCAGAACAAGCGTAAGCTCGTGCACAATGAAATGCCCGGAGACGAGGATGGCGAAGACGACTCCTCGGTGGATAACGGCGAGAACGACGCGGAATAATTTTGTGCGACACCTGGTCGCCAAACTATTGAGCAGCTCTGCCCTTCTGTGCTTTTGCGCCGGAGGGACATTTGCGGCGAGCGGCGACATCTACCTCGGCGACTCCTTGCGCCAACTCGGCCTTCACGAATTGGAGCAGAAAAAGAGCGACCCCGCCGAAGCCGAACGCCACGGGGCCAAAGGTGTCATCGAACTCTATGCGGAAAGAAACCGCGATTACCTTTGGGTCGATGGCATCAAGTTATACCTTAACGAAACCGTCGGCCTGGCGCACGGGAAACTCACCGTCTCGCGACTGGATTACGAAAAAATCCTGCTTCCCCTTTATTGGAAGCTACCCGCCCCGTTGCCCGGCGCGAAGCGGATCATCATCGATCCAGGGCATGGAGGCAAAGACCCGGGCAAACAGAACGCTACGCTCAACTACAACGAAAAAGCTGCGACGCTCGATACCGCCATCCGGCTGAAACTTATTCTCGATAAGCTCGGCTTCGAAGTTATTTTGACCCGCGAAAAAGACGTCGCCATCGAACTCGATCAGCGTGCGCCCATCGCCATCAAGAATAAGGCCGACCTTTTCGTGAGCCTTCATTACAATGGCGGAGCCAAAGGCGACACGAACAGCTCCGGCATCGAGACCTATTGCCTCAGCCCTGCCGGCCAACATTCAACCAACGCCGCCCGAGCCAAGGCGGACACCTCTACAGAACCAGGTAATCGCTTCGACGCTTTTAATCTTCAGTTGGCCTGGAGTATCCAGCGCAGAATCATCGCCGGCACCGGTGCGGAAGACCGGGGGGTTCGGCGGGCACGTTTCGCCGTACTCCGGACGCTCAATTGCCCCGGCGTGCTGGTTGAGGGAGGGTTCATTTCGAGTAAAAATGAAGGCGCGCAGATCGCCAATGCGGCCTATCGCCAAAAAATTGCTGAAGCGGTGGCGGCCGGAATCAGCGACTACGCGCAACGGCTTCGGAGTAAACAGTAGTCCTTTGGGCGTAAAATGGCCAAAATAGGCGAAGCGGGAGAATTTGGCCGACCTTGGAAGCCCTTCCGGGCTGATTTATGCCTATAATCGGCTTGCCAGCCCCCCTGTCGGACGGTTCGTTCAATCTTCCTTTCGGCCCTCTGACACCTGTCAGCGGACTCTCCTTAGGGAAAACAACAACCACAACCAAACCCTGGAACCGTCGCTCGCGACGACCAGGAGAAACAGTCAAAACACAATGAGCATCATGGAAAAACTGCTCGCCGATTCTAATTTCGGCGCGCTCAAAGCACACTCGGTCATTCACGCTACCGTGACCGAAATCCGCGAAGACAAATTCGTCGTCGTCGATATCAATGGTAAGTCCGAAGGCTTCATCCCTCAGGGCGAATTCCCCGATATGGCCGAAGTCCAAGTCGGCATGCAGATCGAGGTCTACCTCGAAAAGCTTGAAAACAAGGATGGCACCCCCTCCGTCTCTTTCGATCGCGCCCAACAGATCCGTAAGTGGGAAAGCATCGAGGCCAATTGCCAAGAAGGATCCATCGTCCAAGGTCGCGTCAAGTCCATCGTCAAAGGCGGACTCATTGTCTCCGTGGGCGTCGACGCCTTCATGCCGTCGTCCCAGATCGACGTTAATCCTCCGAAGAATCTCGAACAGTTCGTGGGCCAGACCTTCGACTTCAAGATTATCAAAATTAACAAAGATAAGAAGAACCTCGTCGTCTCGCGTCGCGAACTCATCGAAGAACAACGCGGCGAAAGCCGTCGCAAGCTTCTCGAAGAAGTCAAACCCGGCACGATCCGTCGTGGCGTGGTCAAGAATATCACCGATTACGGTGCCTTCGTGGACCTCGATGGTCTCGACGGCTTGCTGCACGTGACCGACATGAGCTGGGGCCGCATCGGCCACCCAAGCGAAGTCGTCAAGGTGGGCGAAGAAATCACCGTCATGGTGGTGGAAGTCGACCGCGAGCGCGAACGCGTCTCCCTCGGCCTCAAGCAGACCCAATCCAATCCTTGGGAAGGCATCGAGAAGCGTTACCCTGTGGGCCAGAAAGTCCACGGAAAGGTCGTCAATCTCGTCGCTTATGGTGCGTTCATCGAAATCGAAGGCGGCGTCGAAGGACTCGTCCACGTTTCGGAACTCTCTTGGACCAAGCGCGTCCAGAAGCCCTCTGACATCCTCAAGGTCGGCCAGGAAGTGGACGCCGTCATCCTTAACGTTAACAAGGAAGAGCAGAAGATCTCGCTCGGCATCCGCCAACTCGAAACCAATCCATGGGAAAAGGTTCGCCACAACTACCCCGTGGGCGCTCGCGTCCGCGGCAAGGTGCGCAATCTCACCAACTACGGTGCCTTCGTCGAACTCGAAGATGGCATCGATGGCATGGTGCACGTTTCCGACATGAGCTGGACTCGCCGCATCAACAACCCTGCGGAAGTCATGAAGAAAGGCGACGACGTCGAAGCAATCGTGCTCGATGTCGATGTCGACCAACAGCGCATCTCTCTGGGCGTCAAACAGACCCAGACCGATCCATGGAGCGAAATCGACCGCAAGTTCCGCATCGGCGACCTCGTCACTGGCAAGGTCTCCAAGGTGGCGAACTTCGGTGCCTTCATCGAACTGTCCGACGAAATCGACGGCCTTGTCCACGTCTCCCAACTCGCCGAACAGCGCGTTGAGAACGTCAAGGACATCGTCAAGGTCGGTCAGGAAGTCACGGCTCGCGTCATCAAGATCGACAAAGAAGACCGTCGCATCGGTCTCTCGATCAAGGCCGCCAGCTACGACGCCGAACGTCTCCAGGCCGAAATCTCCAGCTACGAACGCATCAAGGGTCCATCCACCGGTGGCGCCCCTGCTCCTTCGGCTGGTGGCTCTTCGGGTGGCGGTTCGAGCAGCGGAGACTTCAACAGTCTCGGCGACCTTCTCGACAAGGCCGGAAACTAAGAACGTTCTTAGTCCCATGAATCAGACCCCGGGCAACCGGGGTCTTTTTTTGTACCCAAAGACGCCGGGCCGCCTATCGTGCATCCATGGTTCCTTTCCAGGGATACGGTCGTCTGACCCGCAGCTCGACGCTGGCGCTACTCACGACCGTCTTCGTACTGATCGCGGAATGGATTCATCTCATCCCGGACGGGGCGATGACAGCACTGCGCACTGGCTGCCAAGTCTACGTGCTACTGCGGATAATGCGGGCCCGCATCTCGCCCGCCTATCTATTTCTCTGGGGGCCGCTCGCATACTTCTTCCCGATCATCACCGCGCTGATCATCTACCTCTTTGGTGGCAGGAAGCACTCGTCGCTGGCGGATGCGAAAAAAGAAGTGAACCGGGTGGCCTGGCGACTGAGCGAAGAGCCGGACTTCGGAGGCAATAACTTCCGCCTCCTCGGCGATCGCCATGGGCGAGACACCCTTGAAGCCTTGCGGACTCAAATCAAGGGCGCGCAAAAGCGGATCTACATCTCGACCTATATTCTGAGCAACGATGCCGTCGGGCGCGAAATCGTGAGCCTCCTCACCGCCCGTGCCAAAGCTGGCATCGAAGTGCACCTCTTGGTCGACGCCATCGGAAGTTGGGGCATCCCGCTGACGCTCTGCCGGCCGCTCCAACGTGCCGGCGGAAAGATCGCTCGCTTTAACCCAGCCCTACCCATGCGCGGCAAAGGTTCGGCGAATTGGCGCAACCATCGTAAGATCGCGGTTTTTGACGGCAAGACCGCAATCATCGGCGGACAGAACCTCGGCCTGAAGTACATGGGGGAATCCCCTTCGAATCGTCGCTTCCGTGATTGCTCGTTCAGTATCGAAGGCCCTACGGCCGCCTCGATCGAACGCATCTTCATCGCCGACTGGTGCCAGGCCACAGACGAACCTCCGATGAATTTTGCGACCCAGTTACGCGAACGACCACGACCTGTCGGCCAAGCCCGGGTCGCCGTCATCGCCTCGGGGCCTGATTGCGAACAGGATCCGCTTTGGGATGCCTACGTCCAGCTGTTCTCGAACTGCAAGCGCTCGATCACCATCGTGACGCCCTACTTCGTGCCGGACAGCGTCCTATTTTCCCTGCTCGTCACCGCCGCCCAAGCTGGCCGCCATGTGCGGATCATGGTGCCGCGCCGGTCGGACCATCAACTGCTCGACCTCGCCCGACGATGGTACCTGCGGACTTTGCGCGATGCGGGGGCTGATATTTTATTTTTTAAGCCAGACGTCCTGCATGCGAAACTCGTCATCGTGGATGATGAGCAGCTGGTCGTCGGGTCAGCCAACCTCGACATGCGGTCGCTCTTCCTGAATTATGAAATCGGCGCCGTGGTCCGTGACCGAGCGGCGATTGAAGCCGTCAATACCCTGATTGATTCATGGGAGGCCGAATCATCCCATTACTCGGAAGACCTTTATCGCCAAAGCCGCACGCTGCTTGGGCGCACGGTGGAAAATATCTCCAAGGTCCTGGCCCCTTGGCTCTAATCAGCCCAAGAAGGCGTGAAGACGGACGGTCAGCCCGGTATCGGGAAGCAGGAAGCCGTCGTGACCGGCATCGGTGATCACCTCATGGTAGGCCGCATTGACGCCGACGGCGGTCGCGGCGGCTAAAAGCATCCGCAGCTCACTCGTAGGATAGAGCCAGTCGCTCGAAAAACCGATGGCCAGCACGTCGGGACCATGAGCGCAGAACAGCGACCCCGCGGCGGCCCGGGCCGTCATGTCAAAGCGATCGACCGCCCGCGTGATCCGCAGCCAACTATTGGCATCGAAGCGCTTCACGAAAGACTGCCCTTGATGTTCGAGGTAACTTTCGACCTGCCAGAAGACCGGATTATTGGGCTGGGCGCCGAGCACGCGGGCACGGCCAAATTTCTGCTCAAAAGAAGCGGAAGAGAGATAGCTGATATGGGCGAGCATGCGGCCAACCGCCAGGCCCGAGACGGGCCCTTCCCCGGGCGCGTAATGACCACCGCGATAATTCGGATCCGTCTCCACGCAAGCACGTGAAACCGCGTTCAAAGCTATCGCCATAGGCGATTGACTCAAGCCTGCCGCCAACACGGCGATACGACCCACTTCGGCGGGATAATCTGCGCACCAGATTAACGCCTGCATGCCACCCATCGAACCGCCGACCACCGCATGCAATTTCTTGATGCCAAGATGTCGGATGACCAAGCGTTGTGCCCGGACGATATCTCCTAAGGTGATTTCCGGAAAAAAACCGCCGTACGCCTTGCCTGTGCGCGGATCGAGGGAAATCGGTCCAGTCGACCCCTGACAACCCCCGATGCAATTGATGCCGATCACAAAAAAACGATCGGTGTCGATAGCCTTTCCTGGGCCCACAAAACAATCCCACCAACCGGGCTTCGCATCTTCTGGACGATAACGACCCGCCACATGATGATCCCCGCTCAGGGCATGCGGCACCAAGATCGCGTTAGACTTATCGGGCAGTAAAGTCCCATAGGTTTCGTAACGAAGGCTGAGTGCGGGCAATTCACCACCCAGCTCTAACGGAAAGCTATCGGCCGACTTGAAATCGGCGTAGGCCACCGGGCAGAGTTCACGGCTTGGGGCCGAAGGCTTGGCAGAACAGTCGGACATGGACGTAAGACAGCCAAACCAGACCCGGACGGGAGGCAAGTGGCCATTCGGTGTTGCCACGTCATAAACCCCCCCAAGCCTGTAGGCCATGCCTCAAGGTCACCGCCACGAAGAAGGCTGCTGCGGAGAAGGTCCCCATACCCGCATCGAAGCAGCCGTCGGCCGCATGAAGGAAAAATCCCTTCGTGTGACAACCCCTCGTCTGGCCATGCTTAAGGTGCTCGCCGAGGCCAAAGGTCCTCTCAGCGCCGAAGAAATCCACTCTTCGGCCGGCGATGGCGCCCTCGACCTTGTCACGGTCTACCGCAGCCTCGAGGCCCTCGATGAAGCCGGCATCGTCCAACGGCACCCCCTAGAAAGAGGTCGCAGCCTTTATGCCCTCATCGCGGCCGGGCATCACCATCACCATATCATTTGCCGCCGCTGTGGCCGCATCGATCGACTTCCGGGCTGTGACACCTCGCGCCTCGAAAGCGCAGCGCGCAGCAGCGGCTTCTCCGACCTTACTCATATCATGGAAATCTACGGCATCTGCCCCACCTGTAACCTAAACGTTCATGCCTAACTTTCCCCGTACGGCTTTCATCCTCGGCGCCGGACTCGGTACCCGTCTTCGGCCCCTCACTGAAAATTGCCCCAAACCTTTGCTCCCCCTCGGCGGCAAGCCCATGGTGACGCAAGCGATGGATCGCCTCATCGCCGCCGGCACGCGGAGATTCATCATCAACACCCACCATTGCCCAGCGGCATGGAATTCCGCGTTTCCGGCCAACACCTATGGCGGTGCCGAAGTAAAATTAGTCTTTGAACCAACCCTGCTCGAGACAGGCGGAGGCCTGGCCAACATCGCGTCGCTCCTGGCTGAGGATGAGAGTGATCTGGTCATCTGGAACGGAGATATCCTATCAAGCTGTAATATCACCGAAGCCTACGCTCATCACCAAGGAGATGGAGCTGAAGCCACCTTGGTCGTTCGGGCGCAAGGGCCGAATTGCAACGTCCGCGTGACCGACGAAGGGATGGTAACCGACTTACGTGATCGACTTGGAAAAACGGATCGCGCCTATCAGTACACGGGCATCTGCATCGTCACCCGAGCTTTTGCCCAAAGCGTTCCGGCTGCCATCGAATCCATCGTCGAACATTTTTTACGTAAAATCCCCGTCCAGCCTGACAGCATCCAAGCTTATTTGGATTCATCTCCCCAATGGCACGACCTCGGGACCATCGAAGAATATAACACCATCAAGGCCCAGCTTGAAAAGCCAGTACGCGGGGCGATGACGCCCGCCGAAGCTGCCGCTCACTTGGGTTACAATTTAGTAGACGGGGGGAAGATGCTCAAGGGCGGTTCGGGCCGTAAATTCCATCGCGTCTCGAATGCGGCCGGCAAAGAAGCCATTCTTTGCGTGTACGATGATAGCCGCCCAGAAAATCTCATCTACGGCAGCATCGCACATGCCCTGCTCGGACAAGCCGCCGTCAACGTTCCGACCGTCATCGCCGAAGACCACGATCGCGGCATCCTTTTGCTTGAAGACCTTGGCTCCGACGACCTTTGGTCGCTATCCCAAGGGCCGAGCTTTCCGTGGTCCGCCTTCGGCTCAGCCATCGAACAAGTCGTGAAGATCCACCAGCTCGGACTCGAAGCCGCCACCAACGCGGGGATCACGCTCATGGAGCCCTTCTCTCCAGCGCTTTACCAATGGGAGCGACAATACTTCCAAGATAACGTCCTGGCCGGAAAGAAATTCGACCGGAGCGTCATCCAAGAAATGGACTCCCTAGCGCGCGAACTACTCGGTCAGCCTGCGGTCGCCATCCATCGTGACTTCCAATCGCAGAACATCCTCGTCCGCGACAATGCGGCTTGGCTCATCGACTTCCAAGGCATGCGCAAAGGTTGCGCCTTCTATGACTTCGCCTCGCTCGCTTATGACCCTTACCTTACCCGCAAGGACATGGATCTCTGGCGGGTCGAAATCGAAGACCATGCGCGCGAAGCGTCGGACTGGAAAGGATCGCGAGATGAATTCACCCACCTCCTGCACGTAGCGGCGACGCAGCGCCTGCTGCAAGCCTGCGGCGCTTATGGATTCCTCGGAAATAAGAAAGGTCGCCCGGAATACCTAGCGCACCTGCCGCAGGGATTACATAACCTTGCCATCGCCGCCAGCCTGTGTGGCCGCCGGCGATTGGCAGGATTAGCGAGCGACTTGGAGTATAGCTTAACGGTTACCCGTTAACCTTCTCGTCCAAGAAGCGTACCAATTCGTCTTCGGTCATCCGCACCTGCGCCAGCGTATCGCGGTCGCGCACCGTCACGCCGGCGTCTTTCTCGATGGTCTCGAAGTCGATGGTTATGCCATAGGGCGTGCCGATTTCGTCTTGGCGACGGTAGCGACGACCGATGGCGCCGGCAGCATCGTAGAAGACATTGAATCGCTTTTTGAGCCGGCGGTACAAGGCTTCGGCACGGTCGACCAGTTCGGGCTTATTTTTCACGAGCGGGAAAATCGCGGCCTTGAAAGGCGCGACCCGTGGAGGCAGACGCAAGACCACGCGTTTCTCGCCTTCGATTTCATCTTCGTGATAAGCGGTGGTGAGCAAGGCCAAGAAGACCCGGTCGACCCCAACGGACGGCTCGATCACATGGGGAATAAACCGGGACTTAGCCAATTCATCGAACCAATCGAGCTTCTGACCGGAGACTGTGCTATGCTGGGTCAAATCGAAATCACCGCGAGCGGCGACGCCTTGCAGCTCTTGGACGCCGAAAGGAAACTCGAACATGATATCGGTCGTACCCTTCGAGTAGTGGGCCAACTTTTCCTTGGGGTGCGGGTAAAGGGACAGCTTCGCCCGAGGAATCCCGATCGATTCGAACCAAGCCAGACAGCCTTCGATCCAATCCTTGTGAGCGACCTCCCAGTCAGCCGACGGTGAGATGAAATATTCGATTTCCATCTGTTCGAACTCGCGCGAACGGAAGATGAAATTGCGCGGATTGATTTCGTTGCGGAAAGCCTTCCCGACTTGAGCGATACCAAAAGGCACCTTCACGCGTCCCGTATCGACGACGTTCTTGAAATTGATGAAAATCCCTTGGGCGGTTTCCGGACGTAAGAACGCGATGGCCGAAGCGTCCTGCATCGCACCCACGTAAGTCTGGAACATCATGTTGAACGAACGAGGAGGCGTGAGCGAACCCGGTTTGCCGGTGGCCGGCGAAGGCACGAGGGCGTGTTCTTCGGGCTTAGCCTCGGTATAATCCTTCAGCACCAGAGACTCGAGCGCCCCTTGCTTGGCTAACTTACGTTTCATATCATTCGCCATCTCTTCGGCCTTGGCCTGCATGCCGTCATCCTCAAGGACGGAAACGTAACCAATCGTCTCGCCGCCGACCCTTACGGGAGCGAAGAAAAGCTGGTCTGCCCGGTAACGCATCTTGGACTCTTTGCAATCGACCAAGGGGTCGGTGAAATTCTCGATGTGACCGGATGCCTTCCAGGTCGTAGGGTGATGGATAATACTGGAGTCCAAGCCCACGATATCATCGCGACGGTGGACGAAATCCTGCCACCAGGCCTGCTTGATGTTATTCTTCAATTCGACGCCCAAGGGACCGTAGTCAAAAAACCCGTTAAACCCTCCGTAGATATCGGAGGAAGGAAAGACGAACCCGCGGCGCTTGCACAGGTTGATGATGGATTCCATCTTGTCGGTCGGGTCAGCCATAGGAGGGCTTCACCTATCCCCTTTCAGACGGTCCGCCGCAAGCCTGTTCCCTCAGCGAGGGAGCGGCTCGGTGGTCAAACGTCGGGATTTCTTCGACCACGCCTGGGCCATTTCTGAAATCGACTTAAAGACTCCCGTCACCTCGACGGCGGATTCCGTCATCTTGGCCTTAGACCCCTCCAAGGAAGCCGAAAACGAGGCCATCACGGCCCCGGCATCGGCCAAACGAACCTGCAGGAGTGCAAGGGATTCCCCATCCATGGCACGGTCAGCCGCTTCGACGGACTGTCGTAAGCGGGCGCAAGCGATTTGCAGTTCGGCTGCTTTGGCCCCCAGCGATTTGGGGGCAGTCGCTTCGGCGATGGCTAAAGTCTTTTCCACCAAGACCGCCGAAAGCCGAGCCGCATGCTCAGGGTCTGATTTCGGAAAATAATTATCCAGCTCGCGTTCCATATCCTCAGCGATCTGCGCAAAATCCCGACTCGAAACCCAATCCATCTCCTTAACCAAACTTTCCATTGCGCCCTGCATCGAGCCTCCCAAGGGTGCGATCTCATTCCGTGCCAATGGCGCGGACGGTGGCACGGTCGAATCCCATACCAGCTCGACTTGTAATAATCCTGAAGCCGGATTCACCGACACCAGGCGGGCGCGTAAACCGCGCTCGACCTCGGCGTGTAGTTGATCGCCACGCAACCGATCAGCAAAACCCCGGTCTTCGAGGGTGGCCGGATCGAGCGTGAGATTGACCTCGGGCCGCAATCTTCCCTCGGCATCCAAGCGCAATCCGACCGAAACCACTTGGCCGACCACGATGCCCTTGACGCGGACCGGCGTGCCAGCCGAAATGCCTTGGACCGAAAAAGTCGGGCGAAAGACCACACTGACCAGCGGGGCGGACCACGCAGACCACCAGGCCCAAACCGATGCACCCACGGTGACGGCGAGCACCGTGATGATGACGCCACCTAGGGCGCGACGACTCATCCGGCTGATTGAGGGTAGCTTCCTAACCACTTGACGACTTCACAGCGGCCTTTCAATTCCGTGACGGCGGCTTGCACCGCCGGAGAGGCCCAATGACCCGGAAAATCAATGAAGAATTGATACTCCCAGGCCTGGCGTCGACTTGGTCGAGACTCGATCCGGATCAGATTGATGCCCCGGTCTGAAAAGGCGCTAAGCGCTCCCTGCAAAGAGCCTGGCTCGTGTTTCAAAGTCAGCACCACGCTCGTCACTTCCGGCGTATCACCAGGCGGATTGGCACCCAGACCGATAATAAAGAAGCGGGTCGCGTTATCGCGGCGATCTTGGATCCCACGAGAGAGAATAGGCACGCCGCGAGACTCCGCAGCGGAAGATGATGCGACGGCCGCCTGTCCTTTAGGTTCACGGGCGACCTTCTCCACCGCCGCCGCCGTGCTATCCGTCTCAACTAAGACCGCGTTCGGCAAATGACGCGAGAGCCAGCCGCGGCATTGCGCCAATGCGATGTCCTTAGACAGGACGTGCGTGATATCGGCTAAGGCGCCATGACCGACGAGACATTGCTCGACCGACAAGGTCACTTGGGCGACCACCTTCAATTCGGACTCAGCCAAAAGATCGAGCGAATGACTAACTACACCCTCCGTAGAATTTTCCACCGGTACGACGCCATAAGTCGCCTCACCGGATTCAACGGCGGCAAAAATATCGGCGATCGTGCGCAACGGAAGCGACGGAACGCTGGAGCCAAACGCCCTTATCTCGGCTTGTTGCGTGAAAGAGCCTTCGGGTCCGAGGTAAGCCACAGGCTTGGCCATCTGAGCTCCGATGGAGAGAGAGATGATCTCACGATAGATTGCGCGCAACCCCGAGGCAGGAATCGCGGGCGCGGCCTCGGTCAAGGAGCGGAGAAGTTGCTCTTCGCGTTGCGGAGAATAGACGGCCGCACCTGTTTTTTGCTTAGCCTCGCCAATGGACCTAGCGACATTCAACCGCTGTCCGATGAGCTGTAAGATCTCACGGTCGATACGATCGACCTCCCGACGATGGTTTTCCAAACTCATGCGACTGGGGGCGGAGGTTCTTCGGTGGCGACCGCGGCCGAGGATTGATCATCCAAGGGCAAACCCATCTCGGCGTCACCGACATTGACCGGCGTCGTCGCCCGCGTGATCCATTCCGAAATCTGAGCAGGAGACAGCACGTCCGAAGCAGGCAATTCGCCCAAAGAACGCAGGCCGGTGAAATCAAGGAAGTGGTCGGTCGTGCCGTATTGAATCGGACGGCCGGGAAGTTCGGCCCGGCCCGTTACCGCGACCAGCTCAAGTTCCAAAAGGCGCGTCAAAGCACTGTCCACGGAAACGCCACGTATCGCCTCCATCTCGGAACGCGTGACGGGCTGGCGATAGGCCACGATCGAAAGCGTCTCGAGCGCTGCTGGACTTAAGCGCTGCGGACGAGGCTCACCGCGAAGCAGACGCACCCAATCGGCATAGGCGGGAGAGATCACCAAGCGAAAGCCTTCGGGCCCCTGCAAGATGCGACAGGAATCGTTGGCCTCGCGCATCTCGACCTCCAAGGCGTCGACGGCCTCGCGAATCTGCGTCGCCGTAAGCAAAGTAGGCACTTGGTCGATGATGTCTTGGATGATCTCCTGGACGGGAGCAACTGAGGCCGGTTCGGGGTGACCCTCGGGACGCTCCTCGGGATTAATCGGGGCCGCTTGGGCGTGATAACGATGCACAACCTTCTGGATGTCCTTGATGGACACCGCCTCCGAGGTCGAGAACAGGAGAGCCTTGATAATTTTCTTAAGATTGAATTCCACAGGAAGGAGGTTTTTAAATCGGGTTGTCGGCAGGGTAAGTGCGGCTCAATGTCCGCTCCCTACCCTTTTATTAGGGGGCAATAACCGACTGACAACCGCAGACTTTTCACACCCATGACCGACGCCCATTCTACCCGCCACCACTCAGCTATCGTTGTCGATGGCCCAGACCGCGCACCCAGCCGGGCCATGCTGCGGGCCGTAGGCTTCACCGATGCGGACTTCCATAAGCCCATCGTGGGGATTGCCTCCACGTGGTCGATGGTCACCCCGTGCAATATGCACATCGACCGCCTGGCCACCCAAGCGGCCAAGGGGGCCGACGAAGCGGGCGGCAAGGCCATCATCTTTTGCACCATCACCGTCTCGGACGGTATTTCCATGGGCACCCCGGGGATGCGTTATTCGCTCGTCTCCCGTGAGATCATCGCGGATTCCGTCGAAGCCGTCACGGGCGCCGAAGGCTTCGATGGTCTGGTCACCATCGGCGGTTGCGATAAAAATATGCCCGGCTGCGTCATCGCCATGGCCCGACTGAATCGGCCTTCGGTCTTTGTGTACGGCGGGACCATCGTACCTGGACTGCATCGCGGACAATCCGCAGATATCGTCACCGTCTTTGAAGCCGTAGGAAAATATGCCGGAAAGCAAATCGGTGATACTGAGCTTAAGGAAATCGAAACTTGCTCCATCCCGGGAGAAGGTTCGTGCGGCGGTATGTATACCGCGAATACGATGGCCTCCGCCATCGAAGCCCTCGGACTCAGCCTGCCGGACAGCTCGGCGCAGCTCGCCAATTCCAAAGACAAGCTAGCCGACTGCGAACGCGCCGGTAAAGCCGTCTTGGAACTGCTCAAACGCAACATCCGCCCTTCCGACATTCTCTCCAAGGCGGCTTTCGAAAATGCCATCACCGTCGTCATCGCCTTGGGCGGATCGACCAATGCCGTCTTGCATTTAATCGCGATGGCCCACTCGGCCGGCATCAAATTAACCCTCGAAGACTTCGAACGCGTTGGGCGCAAAGTGCCGGTCTTGGCCGATCTCAAGCCCAGCGGCAAATATAACATGGCCCACTTCGTGCGTATCGGCGGCCTGCAACCCCTGTTAAAGATGCTACTCGATGCCGGCCTGCTGCACGGGCACTGCATGACCGTCACCGGAAAAACCGTCGCCGAAAATCTGGCGAACGTCGGCAGCTATGCGAAAGACCAAGACGTCGTCCGCCCCTTATCGAACCCGATCAAGGCGGATAGCCATCTCCGCATCTTGCGCGGCAACCTCGCACCTGAAGGCTCGGTCGCCAAAATCTCGGGCAAAGAAGGGAATAATTTCACCGGCAATGCCATCGTCTACGAATCCGAAGAAGCATCCTTGCGCGGCATTCTCGACGGCGAAGTAAAAGACGGTCACGTCATTGTCATCCGCAATGAAGGGCCTAAAGGCGGACCTGGCATGCGCGAGATGCTTGGGCCGACCAGCGCCGTCATGGGCAAAGGACTGGGCAAAACGGTCGCTTTGATCACCGATGGTCGATTCTCTGGCGGAAGCCACGGCTTTGTCGTCGGGCACATCACGCCCGAAGCAGCAGTCGGCGGCGTTCTCGCGATTGTCCAGAATGGCGACAGCATCGTCATCGACGCGGAAAAGAATGAGATCAACCTCGGTATTCCGGCGGATGAAATCGCCCGCCGCTTGAAGTCCTGGAAACCTTCCCCGCCCAAAGAAACGCGGGGGGCTTTAGCCAAGTACGCCAAACTCGTTTCCTCAGCCTCGGACGGCGCGATTACGGACGCTGATTAAGCGAAGCGTTTATCGATAACGATTTCCGTAAGGGGAAGGCCGAACGGGCCCTCCCCTTGCTTATTTATGCCCTTTAAGCACCCTTCCAAGGTTGCAAATTGGGGCTAAAAGTGAGAAGGTATTCGCCCGTGGAAAACTCTTTCAACCAGTTCCGGAAGCATTTGTTAAACTTCCCTCAACATGGCTTCGCCATCGACTTCAGCCGAGCACCGGCGCCCGCTGGCTTCGAAAATAAAATGGCAGCGGCGATGGCTCAAGCCTTCGCCGACATGGATGCACTCGAAAAAGGCGCCATCGCGAATCCTGACGAAAAACGCATGGTGGGTCATTACTGGATACGCACGCCCGAACTTTCGCCCACCCCTGCGATTGGCGCGGCCATCACCGAAGCCATCTCGGCCATCACCGCTTTTACGCAAAAAATTCACTCCGGGCAAATCCAAGGCGCGCACGGCACTTTCACGGATCTCCTTTGCGTCGGGATCGGAGGCTCCGCACTCGGACCTCAGTTCGTCGCTGACGCTTTAGGAAAGAAGACCGATAAACTCCGCGTTCATTTCATCGACAACACCGACCCGGATGGCATCGATCGGGTGATCGATGGGCTTGGAAATCGCCTAGGCACGACCTTAGTCATCGTAACTTCGAAGTCGGGTAGCACTCCTGAGCCCCGCAATGGCCAAATCGAAGCCGCGTTGCGCTGGAAGCAGGCTGGCCTATCCTTTGCACGTCATGCGGTGGCGGTAACCGGCGAAGGTAGCCAGCTCGACCAAGTCGCGCTCAAGGATGGATGGCTGGCACGCTTCCCCATGTGGGATTGGGTGGGCGGGCGCACCAGCGAGATAGGCCCCGTCGGACTCCTGCCCGCAGCCCTCCAAGGTATAGAGATCAAATCGCTCATCGAAGGAGCCCGCACCATGGACGGCCTCACCCGCATCCCCGACGCGAGCAAAAATCCAGCGTCACAATTAGCACTCGCCTGGTATCACCTCACGGAAGGACGCGGCAGCAAGGCCATGGTTGTCTTACCGTACAAAGACCGTCTCGTGCTTTTCTCCCGCTACTTGCAACAACTTGTGATGGAATCGATCGGCAAGGATTTGGACTTACAGGGTCGTAAAGTAAGCCAAGGTCTTACGGTCTACGGGAACAAAGGGTCCACGGACCAGCACGCCTATGTGCAACAGTTGCGTGACGGTGTGAATAACTTTTTTGCCGTCTTCATCGAAGTGCTCAAGGATCGAGATGGCCCTAGCATCGAAGTCGAAGCAGGGGTTTCCTCCGGCGATTACCTTCAGGCATTCTTCCTAGGAACACGCGAAGCCCTTTCCGGCAACGGACGGCCGAGCATTACGCTCACAATTGAGCAAGTAGATGCCAAAACCGTGGGAATGCTCATAGCTCTTTTCGAGCGAGCCGTCGGACTCTACGCTAGCCTGTTGGGTATCAACGCCTACCACCAGCCCGGCGTCGAAGCCGGCAAGAAAGCCGCGGCCGAAACCCTTAAGGTAAGAGCCCAAGCGCTGGCCGGACTCGAAAAAATAAAGGGTAAATGGGTTTCCGCCGAGGCCCTCTGTAAGGAAATTGGACTTGTCGGGTCAGAGGAACTGGTGTTCAAAGTACTTCTGCATATTGCGGCCAACCCCGGGTCAGTATCAAAACAAGAAAACCCCGACCCAAGCCTGACCCTTTTTCGTCATTCTTAATTAATTCTCTTACCCCAACTTCCCCTACCCCATGAATAAAAAGCTCAACACTTTCATTCGCATCATCGGCTTTGCTGCTGCCGGTGCCGCCCTGTTCTTCGCCTTTTCTCTGAAAGGTAAAGTCACCTCCGCGACCACGAGCACGGCTTGGATGACGCTCGACCCAGAGATCAAAGCGCCCGCAGATTTTTCAGCCCGCATGACCTACCTCGGAGCGCCCATGCAAAAAATCGTACATGATCAGCGCAAGAAGGCCGCAGACCTCGAAGGAAACGTCAAAGACCTGCAAGCCGATGTGGCCGACAAAAAGACCAAGATCGAAGGCTTAACCGCCAATGTCACCACCCTGGAAGGCGAACGTGCCGAACTCACCCGTAAGCGCGACGAATTTACTGGTCAACTGACCGAAGCCAACAGCAAGAAAGATTCCGCGGTCGCCGAATTGAGCGCCGCCAAGGAAGAGCTCGTTAAGGAGAAAGAAAAGACCGCAGGCCTGTTCACCAAAGAGCAGATGGAAGAAAACGCTACCAAGGCCGCCAAAGCTGAAGAAACCCGCGACCGTATCGTTCAAAAATATGTTCAACTCTACGGCTGGGCAGCCGGACGCAGCGAAACTCGCCCACCCTTCCCTCGCGACCCCCTCAATGAGGCTGCACCCGAAACGGTGGTCGCCGGTGGCAGCGCAACGAGCGACGAAGGCATCCTAACCAAGATCATCGCACTCGACCACTCCACGGGACATATCGCCTTCTCCGTCGGAGATATCAACGGCGTGAAACCCGAAAGTCGCTTTGAAGTCTATCTGGATGGAAAGAAAATCGGTGCCGTGAGCGTGCTGTCCGTCAAGACGGGCGTCACCTATGCGCAAATCCTGCCTGGTGCTGATTTGCTAAGAGGCATCTCCACAGGTGTCACCGTTAAGTTGGTCTCTGGTGCAGGTAAACTCGCCAGCAACTAATGACCGTTCGGCTTCTAGCTCTTCTTGCGATACTGACGACCGTGATTGGCCTCAGTGGGTGCGAGACCACCGAAAAGCCATCTGATTCGATGCTCCCGCAATCGCAGCCAGCGAGCTGGCAAGGCGGACTTCCGGGAATGAGCACGCCGGGCTCTGGTTATCGCTAATGCCTGAAAAGACTGCAGGCGTCAGAGGCACCCCCCCTGGCTCGTCTGGCAGACTCTGGGTCGTAGCCACCCCGCTTGGTAACCTCGGAGACATTACGCTTCGAGCCAAAGAAGCCATCGCCACCTGCGACTTGGTGGCCTGCGAAGACACCCGCGTGACGGGCGGCCTTCTCCGACACCTATCTATCTCGAAGCCCATGCTGGCTTACCACGAGCATAACGAAAAAGAAGTGGCCGTCCAAATCGCCGATAAAATTGCAGGCGGGGCCAATATCGCGTTGATTACTGATGCGGGGACACCGGGCATCAGCGATCCGGGCTTCCGCGTGACACGCGAATGCCGAAAGCGCGGACTGACCGTCACCCCACTGCCTGGCCCTTGCGCCATCATTGCGCTCCTGTCCGCATCAGGCTTACCGACCAATGCCTTTCGTTTTATCGGCTTTCTGCCCCCGAAGTCTGCCGCCCGCTTACGCTTCCTCGAGTCGATCAAGGCTGCGGATGAAACCGTGGTACTACACGAGTCCTGCCACCGGATCAGCGACTTCCTTGACGAGATGCTGGAAGTCCTGGGCACCGATCGTGTCGTCTGCGTCGGACGCGAGCTCACCAAGCTCCATGAGACGATTCGTACCGCCCCGCTTCGGGATTTGGTGCCCGCCCTCAAAGCCGGTTCACTTAAAGGTGAGTTTACCGTAGCTATCGCGCCGGCGGAGTTTGGCCTTTGAGCGTATCGCGGGTTGACCAATCATCCCCTTCGCCTGCATCCTCTGAATAATGGCGGGTTTCGACGACAGTCTGGTCCGCGAATATTTCGAGATGAATGGCTTTTTTGTGCGCCAATCTCGCAAATACGCCGTGCAATCGAGGCGAAAGCGGGCCGACGAAGAAGGTGACCTCCTGGTCATCAACCCCACCCCGCGTCGCGGAACCGAACTACCGTTCCAGCTTTTCAGCTCCGACTTAGCCGGCCTCACCACCGCCGTGGTGGCCGTGAAGGCCTGGCATTCCACCAAGACCATCACGCCTTCGATGATTAAAAAGGGCGACCTGCTTGAGTTCGTCCGCAAAGAGGCCGTGGAAGCGGCCCGAGACGCCTTTGCCGACCTGACGCCACGCGAAGGACAATCGTTATCCAAGATCCTCATCCTACCCGGCATCCCCGCGCAAGAACCTCAACGTTCCGAAAGTATCACCCTGCTTCGGGAAAGCGGCGTGGATCACGTTCTGACGTTCCGGACCATCCTTGAAAATCTTGTTCAAGCCGTGGAATCGAATCAAAGCTACGCGAAATCTGACACGTTACAGTTGCTTCGCCTTCTTCGACTGTACGATATGGTGAAAGCCGCCCAACTGGAATTATTCGGCACCAACCCGCCCGCCAAGTGATCCACCCCTCCGCCCAAATCGACCCCTCGGCCGTACTTGAGACGGGTGTTACCGTCGGACCCTTTGCCATCATCGAGGCCGGAGCCAGACTCGGCAAAGGCTGTTCCATCTCCGCCTATGCGATCATTAAACGCGGTGCAATTTTAGGCGACGAAGTAAAGGTAGACCATTTCGCAGTCATCGGCGGTGACCCGCAGGATCTCGGTTTTGATCCGAAAATCGTCTCACGCGTCGAAGTCGGCGCACGCACCGTCATCCGCGAACACGTCACCATCCACCGCGCGACCCAAGCGAATCAAGCCACCTTAATCGGGGCAGACGGACTCCTGATGGCCGGAAGTCACGTCGCGCATGACTGCATTTTAGGCAAAGCGGTAATCCTGGCGAATGGGTGCATGCTCGGCGGTCATGTTCAAGTCGGAGACAGTGCCTTCATCAGCGGAGGAGTTGCCGTCCATCAATTCTGCCGGATCGGAGCCGGGTCGCTCACTTCGGGCAATGCCGTGATCACTGAAGACGTCCCCCCGCAGGCCCTCGCCTACGGACGCAACGAACTTGCAGGCCTGAATTTGATCGGCCTGCGGCGGCGATTAATCAGCGCTGAAAGCGTCGCGGAACTAAAGCGTGCCTACCATCATGTTTATTCCCCGGGAACCACCTGTTCAACCCAGGCGCAACTCGCCATCCATAGCGGAGAATATCAATCGCCTGAGGCTTTGGCCTTTTTACATTTCTTCCTCGGCGGCAAACGTGGACGATTCGCCTCACCCGCATGAAGAAGAAACCGCTAGCGATTACTTGCGGCGACCCCGCTGGCGTCGGCCCGGAACTCATTGCGAAATGGCTGCGGAGTCACGCCGAAGAAGTGAAAAATATCATGCCAATCGGCCCGGCATCTTGGATTGAAAAATTAGGCGTCAAAGGAGTTATCGTGGGTCCCAGTGACTTCAATATTACGGCCGGGAAACCGACGCCCGCCGGACATCGCTTAGCGATTGAAGCCATGGAAGCCGCCGCGCAAGGAACAACGGAAGGTCGGTTTAGCGGCGTCGTCTCTGGCCCCATCAATAAGAAAGGATTTTCCGAAGTGGGCTATCCTTTCCACGGACAGACCGAATTTTTCGCCGCCCGCTGGACGGGCGAACCGGTCATGGCCTTTGCCGGCGGACGGATGACCGTCGGCTTGGTCACTTGGCACCTGCCGCTCCGTTCCGTCGCAGACGCGATCACGCCCGCAGCCATTCGTCGGACCCTCCTAGCCCTCATTGATCTGCGTAAAAAAATGGGCGATACCCGTCCCCGCATCGCGGTCTGCGGCCTCAACCCGCATGCCGGCGAAGGCGGCCTGCTCGGGACCGAAGACGATGACGTCATTCGTCCCGTGATTAAACAGCTTTGTGCCGAAGGGAATGACGTGAGCGGCCCTTTCCCGGGCGACACGATCTTTCACCGCCACCTTGATGGCGAATTTGATGCGGTCGTCGCGATGTATCACGATCAAGGCTTAGCCCCGCTAAAGACTGTCGATTTCGCGAGCGCGGCAAACCTGACACTCGGACTGCCCTTCATCCGCACCAGCCCGGATCACGGCACAGCCTACGAAATCGCCGGAAAGGATTTGGCTGACGTCGGAAGCTTAGCCTCGGCCATCCGCCTCGCCCAAGCGCTGTCGGCCTGATGCGGATTTTGATTTTTATCATCGGCTGGGGTCTGGCGATTTTAGCGTCCGCCGCCGAAATGCGCATCGCAAGTTTCAGCCCCGGAGCGACCCAGACGATTATCGATCTCGGCGGAGGCGACCAAATCGTGGCAGCGACACGTTGGTGTCCGCTCCCATCCGCCCACCCCGCCCAACGAAATTGCGACATCTTCCTACCCGACCTTGAAACGTTGCAGAAACTGCGGCCGACCTTGGTCATATTACCACGCATGGCCAATCCGCTTTGGGCGGAGAAATGCCGCAACGCCGGTCTTGCGACCTTGATACTAAATCCCGAAAGTCCGACCGCTGTCGTCCAAGATATTCGGGCCATCGGCTTGGTACTCAATCAATCTGACATGGCAGAAAAAATCTGCGGACGCATGGCGACACCGGCTTCCGTCACGCATAAGACGATTATTATTATTTGGGATGGCGTGATGGCCGGACCGGACGCCTACCTTGCTGGCATCTTGGCCGCTGGAGGATTTAAATCAGCGCTCCCGACGGGAACGTGGCTGAAGTTCGACTGGGAAATGATCGCCCAAGCCAAACCGGATGTCGTCCTTTGGATTGATAATGCCGCGCCCGATCGGCCGATTGTCGCATCCCAAAGCCAGCGAAATGGAATGATGCAAATCCCTGTCGTTAATAAACTTAAATGCGTTGAAGCTGGAAAAATTTATGAGACTTCAGCCGGCAGCCGCTGGCTCCCGGGAAGCGGCCTGGTCGACACCCTCCCCGAATTGCTAAAACTTAACCTTAATTAAAGGTGAACGTAACACGCAATCGCATGGGGCGAGTTGACAGTGCAGCGGAATGAACCATCCTGAATGTCCACACCTATGAACTCCAAGTTCCTCAAATTCCTCACCATCAGCTGCGGCGCCCTCGCCCTCTCAGTCGCGGTCGTCAGCGCCGACGAAGTCAAAAAAGACGGCGAAAAGAAGTGCCCAAACTGCCCGGATGAAAAGCCTAAGGCTTCCATCGAGCAATTAGGCGTCGTCGCCCATTGCGGTAAGTGCGACAAGAAGGATGCGCCTGCGGCTCCTGCCACTGCGCCCGTTGCACCAGCCACCCAAGAAGAAAAGAAGGACGGCGAAAAGAAGTGCCCAAACTGCCCGGACGAAAAGCCTAAGGCCTAAGCTAAGTCCTCCATCGGACTCCCCACCAAGGGCTCACTTCACGGTGAGTCCTTTTTTGTGCCGTTTCAAAATCGGAGAAGTAATTCCTGCCGCACAAAAGTAGGGAAATCCTCGTGTATCACCACCCCGTTCGCATGCGCAAAAACTTCGTCTACCGGCTCCAGCGGCTTCCCGCTGCGCACCGCACAAGCATGGATCGCGGCATTAATTCCGGCCTCCCAATCCGTGCGTCGGTCCCCAATCATCCACGACCTTCCGAGGTTCAAGGAATACTTTACTGCCATTTCCTGAATGAACCTAGGACTGGGCTTACGATAAAGGGAGGGCTCGTCCGGGCGTTCGGGCGCGGCCTTGATTTCCAAAATACCCGGGGCCGGCAAATTAAGTAATTCCAGCATCTTGCGATTACAGGCTTCGTAAGCCTCCCAAGTAAAAATACCCCGATTAATCCCGCTCTGATTAGTAAGGATGAATAAACGATAATCAGCCCGCAGACAGGCCTCCAAGGCTTCCTTTACCCCTTTTATCGGCTCAATTTGATCCTCCCTGCAGGTATGGTGATGGTCACGAATCAAGTTCCCGTCACGATCAAGAAATAAGGCAGGATGGCCAGACATGGGCCTATTTCAAAGAAACTGGCAACTAAGAGCAAGGGAATGGAAAGGGGGCTTGACCGAGGGGGGTTGAGGGGTAGAACCAACCCTCAACCCAGCGTAGAACCATGGCCAACCCGAAACGCAAACAGTCCAAACGCCGCAGCCGTCTTCGTCGGGGCGCTAACCAATTCCGTGCTCCAAAGCTCGTTCGTGACACCGAATCCGGTGCACTTCGTCGCTCGCATCGTGTCGACCCCACCACGGGCAAGTACCGTGGTCGCCAGGTCCTCGACGCCAGCGCATAAGCCGGTTTACGGGCCCAGCCCGCACCCATGAGCGAAGCCACTCTGAAGAAAGGCCACCGGATTGCCCTCGACTGCATGGGAGGCGACCTAGGCCCTTCAGAAGCCGTCGCTGCCGCTGCCCTCGCCCTTAAAGATGGGGTCATCGGTCCTGACGACACCCTGGTGCTCGTCGGTAACGAAGATAATTTGCGCCTCTTGGCGATGGAGCACCGTAATCTGAAATCGTCCCGCGTCATCTTCAAGCATGCGCCCTCCATCGTAGGCCCCGATGACGCGCCCATGACGGTACTGAAATCTAAGCGCGATTCATCAATGGTAATCGCCCTTGAATTGCTTAAAACTGGAGAAGTTGATGCCGTAGTTTCGACAGGTAATACCAAGGCCCTCGTTGCCGCTGGAACGATCAAAGTCAGGGCAATGGAAGGCGCTGAGCGCCCCGCCTTGGCGGCGATCATGCCCCGTCGTGAAGGCCATTTCATCCTACTCGACGTCGGGGCCAACCCCGAAGCAACACCCGAACATCTGGTGCATAATGCCGTACTGGGTTCAATATACGCCCAAAGCTCCCTAGGTATTGCCCATCCGCGCGTTGGACTTCTTACCGTCGGAACAGAAGAAGGCAAAGGCGGCGCTCGCATTAACCGCACCCACAGTCTTCTGAAAGCCATGGGTACGAGCATCAATTATATCGGGCCGGTCGAAGGCTTCGATATGTTCGGTGATGCGTGCGACGTTGTCGTCACCGACGGCTTCACGGGAAATGTCATTCTTAAGACCTTAGAGGGCTTGGTCTACATGCTCCGCGAACTGGTCGGCAATAAAGTCATGCGTAATCCGGTCTACATGGCCGGCGGCATCGCCATGTTTCCTTTAGTCCGAGAATTAAAAGGTAAACTTAAGCCCGAGCGCTACGGCGGAGCCCCCCTTCTCGGACTTAACGGCCTCGTCATGAAAGCCCATGGTTCCAGCAATCGGCAGGGCATTGTCAGCGCCATCCGCCTTGGCCTTGAAGCCCTAGGTCACGGGGCAGGACGTCAGATGCAAATGGCTCTAGCAGAGGCAAATAAGGTGATTTCGGCCACTCCAGAGGAAGTCTGAGGTTTTAGTGTTTCCTTTCCCGCCGTCGGGTCTTACCTCAAGTCTTCGATGAGCAGCGCCGAGCTTTCAGTCTTTATCAGGGCTATCGGTGTACACGCACCCGAGCGTAAACTCACCAACGCGGAGCTGTCGCTCATGGTGGAAACCTCCGACGACTGGATCAAAAGCCGGTCGGGCATCTCGGAACGGCGCATCGCCGGTCCAGGCGAAAATCCGTCCGACATGGGAGCGAAGGCTGCGGCCAAAGCCTTGGACCGTGCGGGACTTAAACCTGAAGACATCGACCTGCTCATCGTCGCCACGATGACGCCCGACGTACCCTTCCCGTCTACAGCGTGCCTCCTCCAAGCTAAGCTAGGACTTCGCCGCGACATCCCATGCTTTGACATCTCGGCGGCTTGTTCGGGCTTTGTCTATGCGCTCCAAGTCGGCACTGACATGATGCGATCGGGTGGTTATCGCCATGTCCTCGTCATCGGTACCGAAAAGCTATCCAGCGTCGTAGACTGGCAAGACCGGGCGACCTGCGTGCTTTTTGGCGACGGCGCCGGTGCTGCCATTCTGGAAGCCACCAACGTCAAGGGGGTTGGCATTCTCGGCAATGTCTTAGGTGCGGACGGCACCAACGCCGAATTGCTTCATTGCGTAGCGGGCGGCTCAGCGAGTCCCGCCAGTACGGAAACATTACGCGACGGAAAACATTTCCTGCGGATGAATGGCAAAGAAGTCTTTCGCCTTGCCGTCCGGGTGATGGCGGAGTCTTGCGAACGCGTCCTGGCCAAATGCGGCGTCAACTCCGACCAAGTAGCTTGGTTCATTCCCCACCAAGCCAATATTCGCATCGTTGAAGCCGTCGCCAATCAACTTAACGTCGGCATGGAGCGATTCCCTTTTAATCTCGACCGTTACGGCAATACGTCAGCCGCATCGATTCCCCTCGCCCTGGAAGAAGCTTGGCGTGATGGTAAGATCAAACACGGCGACCTTGTCCTCTTGGTTGCTTTCGGTGCGGGCCTCACTTGGGGCGCAACTCTCCTTCGCTGGCATGAACCTACTCGCTAAAACCTTTTATTCTGCCGCTTTCTTGCTGGCTGCCTCCGCCTCGGCGGAATTCATCCGTCAAGACGGACATTGGCAAGTCAAGGCTGGCACCACCCCCGAAATCACCCCCGCGGAGCGGATGACCGTGGTCCTAATCGCGATGGACATAGCCTCCGCCGAGAATGACTCCGGCGAGCAAAGGGCCGCCCTCAAATCGTGGGCCTTGGTCGCGGAAGCAAATCGTGGCAACCCCGCCGAAGCCTTGGCGATGCTCGAACAGGCTCGCATTTACACGCAACAAGGTCGCTTCGAAATGGCGACCGACCTCATCGACGACATCTACGCCCGCCACTCGAGTTTTTCTAAATTCCAAGATGCCGTCCAACTGCAATTCGAAATCGCCAACCGGATTGGAAGCGGTGAGCGACGCTACTTAGGCGGCTGGTTCCCATGGTTCAAGGACCCTGCAAGCGCCCTCACTTATTGGCAGAAAACTTTACGGCTGGCGCCCAACGGACCGCTGGCTGACCAATCGTTAATCAAGATCGCCCGACTCTCCATCGAGCTCGAAATCGAGTCCAAAGCCGAGGAAGCCTTGGAACGTCTGGTCAGCGATTATCCGGCCTCAAAGTTCTTGGCCGAAGCCCTCGAATCTCTGGCTAAGATACGCTCCCACGAATCCATGGGAGCCGACTGGGACCAAGCTTCCACCATCGAAGCGGCTGATCATTGGCGCACCCTGGCGGACCAGTTCCCGAACGACAAGCGGACGAAACAAGCTCCCGAACAAATCCGCATGCTCCGTGATCGCGCCGCCCGCGCGCGGCTTAATTTAGCCCAATTTTATTGGTTCAAACATAATAACCCCGAAGCGGCTAAACTCATGGCTAACGCCTGCCTGAGCTTAGCTCCCGAATCTCAGGCGGCCAAAGACGCCGAATCGCTCTTGGCCGAGATTCAGAAGAATCCGACCCCACCCAAGACCATCGCCGACCGACTATTAGGCACCTACCCAAGGCCGCGCATGGCGAATGAGGCGGCCCCGACGACCACCAGCAGCGACCTTGATTCTTTTGGCTTTAAAAAAGAAGCCCCTCGGTCGGCGACAGAAACTGAACGTCGATAATGTCGCGCTTCTTCTTCATTCTTAGCCTGGGATTGGTCACGGCTTGTTCTTCATACCGGCTTGGCGGACCGAAGCCCTCCTTCACGCGCATCGAAGTCGCGCCCGTCCGTAATTCGACTTCCCGACCCGGAACCCATGCAGTCCTGCAGGAGAAAATCCTCGAGGCTCTCTCCGGCGACCCGCGCATCAAAATCGGTTCTGGTGAAGCACTTCTCACCACCGAAGTCACGCAGTATAAACGCGAAGGACAGACGGCGAATTCCGCCGACGCCTTCCTCATCTCCACCTATCGGGTGACGTTCATCGTTCGCTGCACTTTGACCACAGAGGGCGGAAAGCACGTGTTGTTTAAAGACCGGGAATTCTCCGCGGCCGTCACTTTTCAACCCAAGGGAGACCCCACGGCCGAAGAACTCAGCCTAGGCCCCACGCTCTTTGCAGAAATCGCCGCCCAGATCAGAGAAGCCGCAACCACGGCCTGGTAATCATGAACGCCCCTGTCGTCGCCCCCTCCTTGCTCGCCGCCAATCACGGTGAATTCCTGCAAGGCCTTCGCATGATCGAGGCGGCTGAACTTTCCTGGGTCCATTTGGACATTATGGACGGGCACTTTGTGCCCAACATCAGTTTCGGACCACAAGTCGTCGCCGACCTTCGACCTCAATCAAAATTATTCTTCGACGTTCACCTGATGCTCACGAACCCCGATCGCTTCGTGGATGCTTTCGTCAAAGCTGGAGCCAATCGCCTGACCGTTCACGTGGAGGCTGATCACGACGTTGCCAAGACGATCGCCGCAATCAAGAACGCAGGCCTACCAGCGGGCATCGCGATGAACCCGGACACCGATCCTTGCCGCTTGCTGCCTTACTTGGACTCGGTCGACCTTGCGCTTTGCATGACGGTTTTCCCTGGCTTCGGAGGCCAAGCTTTCATCCCGTCCGTGCTCGAGAGTATTAAGTTCCTCGATCACGAACGTCGCCAGCGTGGCTTAAATTATCGCCTCGAAGTCGATGGCGGCATTAACGCGACGACGGGCAAGCAATGCCGAAGCGCAGGCGCCGACACCTTGGTCGCAGGCACAGCCTTCTTCAAGGCGGCGGATCGCAAAGCTTTCGCTACGGCCCTGTCAGTCTAAGCCGCCGCGGGAGGCGGCGGTCCGTCACGGACTGCTTCTTTCTCCTTCTGCAATCGTAACTGTCCGCAAGCGGCATCGATATCATGCCCCTTTTCCCGACGTAAAGTCGCCGTGACGCCCAAAGCGCGAAGTTCTTTCACAAAGCGGTCTTGGCGCGTTAAAGAGGGTCGCACCCAAGGCAAGCCCTCGACTTTGTTATACGGAATCAAGTTAACGTGGGCATGCAACTCACGGGCGATCACGGCTAATTTCCGAGCCTGCTCTAACATGTCGTTGATGTCTTCGATCAGGATGAATTCGAGCGTGAGCATCCGCCCATGCTTACGAGCGAAAGCCTTGGCGGCCGGTACCAACTCTTCCAACGGATACTTCTTGTTCACCGGCATGATTTTTTCCCGCACTTCATTCGTTGCGCCGTGCAGACTGATCGCGAGACGGAAGCCCTCAGGCTCTTCCGCAAGCTTAAGGATTTTAGGCACGACTCCGGAAGTCGAAATGGTCACGCGGCGGGCGCCAAAACCAAAACCCCAAGCCGCGTTCACGATGCGCAACGCCGCCATCAGATTATCATAATTCGCCAAAGGCTCACCCATGCCCATCACCACGATGTTATCGAATGACGCCAGCCCTTCCGCGGCACGGGCCGGATCCGCCTGATCTTCGATGCGACAGACTTGCACAAGTTGGGAGACGATTTCACCGACGGAGAGATCTCGCTTCCAGCCCTCTAGGCCTGATGCGCAAAACTTACAGCCGTAGGCGCAACCCACCTGAGTGGAGATACAAATGGTTCGCCGGGACTTATCCTGGCCTACCCCCTCCATCGGTGCCCGGATAATGACCGTCTCGATGAGCGAGCCGTCGCGAAGGCGTTGTAACAGCTTTTGGGTCACATCCAAAGCCGTTTTACGCCCCAAAACCTCCGTGGCCTCAAAATCATAGTTCTCTGCCAACCAGGCCCTTAAATTAGCTGGTAAATTGGTCATCGAGTCGGCTTTTTCAGCCCGGCGGGGGTAAATCCACTCAAATACCTGGGCCGCTCGGTACCGGGGGTGCCCGCCCTCGACCAATCGTGCCCCCAAGGTCTCTGGGGTTTCACCGTGAATTGAGGGCTTTTCGGGCTTAAATGCCATGTGTGAGAGTCGGGGTTGGGACTTAAGGTCGATAGACCCCAAAGCCCTCAGCCTTCCTGCTTGCAAGTGAGAATTGTTATCCCCAAAACCAATTTTTGCAATGAGCAACAAGGTCCCCAACCCACAAGGTGGTAAAATTAACTCTCTTCAGGCCGCCATTGACAGGGTAGCAACGGGACAACCCGCCTTCTGCCTTCACCAAGCCTGGGGTATCGGCGTCATCCGCGCCTACGACGAAGCCGCCAAACGCTTCACGGTCGACTTCCCAGAGCAGAATAAAAAAGCCCACGCGATGGACGCCGCTTTCTTTCTCGGTAAAATTGAGATTATTAACCCAAATGGTGCCGTAGCATCGGCTTACGCTGACGACACTAAGGAAAAAATTGCCGGGATGGTCGCCAATGACCCGGCCGGAATCGTCAAGGCCCTCCTCGACGAAAGCCCAACCGGAACCTGCTCATCTTACGCCCTCGAAGCCAACCTCGAGCGGATTCATTTTGCCTCCCTCGCCGCCGGCAAAGACCGAGCGGCCGCCTTCAAGGCCTGGTGGACCAAAGGGCGTGCTGTCCTGCGCAAGGATCGTGCGGTGCTCGTCCCCGAACGCAAAGGAGGGCTCTACGCCCTTCTTGTAGCTCCTCAAGACCTCGGTGAAGACCTCTTCGCCCAGTACGAAGGCGCCCCAAACCTTGAACGCAAGTTAGCCCTCCTTGAAGAGCTCGCGGACAGCGCTACGGCCGAAACTCGCTCAGCTGCCAACGAAGCCAATCTGGCCAAGGTTTCTTCAGACCTCGCCAAGGCCGTCAATGCCCTGAGCACCGCCCGCCGTCGCGATAATCTTCCGGTCATTCTTTGCGGCATCTGGAACCGAGATAAGTTCTTCCGTCCAGCCGTTGAAACCGTTGAAACCGTCACCCCTACCGCCTCCGACATCATCGCCCTTTGCTCCGAAAGCGACCTAGCTTTCATTGCGCTTAACATCCCTCACACGACCGAGAAGATCCGCAGCCTATTGGACCTCGTCCGCGCGCACCACGGCGACAACTGGGCTGATCGCGCCTTCGACCTCCTTCGTAACCGCGACATCGGAACCACCAAGAGCGGCTCGGCTAAATTAGTCTCGGAATGCATCGCTTATCTTTGCGACCAAGAGCTTTCCGCCCATGTGGCTAATCGCTTCGCCCAGTGGCTCGAGACCCGCGAATTGCGTGCTCCCGTCATCATCTGGGTTATCAAGAATCGCACCTCGAAGAAGTATGCTGAGATCGTCAACCGTCTCATTAATCCGTCGCTGCTCGGCGCCATTCTCGCGTCCGTTGATACCGAATCCCTGGAGTCCAATTCTACCGCCCGCATTCCGCTAGCCAACGAATTGATCAAGGATCGCGAACTGATCGCCGACATCTTGGCGCCGGCAAGCGGCCCAAAGACCGATAGCGAAACCATCTTCGACCTGACTCGCACCATGCTGAGCAGTCAAGGCTTCGACCAGATGACCAAGAAGGCCCTGCTTTCACGCCTGGCGAAAATCGAGCCACACGTCCAACGTCTGGCCCAATCCAAGCACACCGACACCGAGGCCGAAGAAAAGGAACTTGTCGTCTCAAATTCCAGCAAAGAAGAGAAAGAGCGCGAGCTCGAGGACATCGTCAAAGTCCGCCTGCCTGCCATCAAGGAGGCCATCCAGATCGCCAAGGAACACGGCGACCTTAAGGAGAACTCAGAGTACAAGATGGCCCGCCAGGACCATGACACCCTTGCAGCTCGCCGCGCCGAACTTGACTCCGTGCTAAAGAAGGCCCGCATCACCGACTTTAAAGAAGCCAAGGTCGACTCCATCAGCATCGGCTCAACCGTCACCCTCCTGCGCGGTTCCGACCAAGTCCAGATCACCTACGATATTCTCGGAGCTTGGGACGGTAAGCCAGAAGAGAACATTCTTTCCTACATTTCCCCGCTGGCAAAGCAGTTCCTGAACCACAAGCCGGGCGAGACTTTCGTCACTAACATCAACGGTAAGGCTGAAACGTGGAAAGTAATCACGATCACCCGCTGGATCGATAAGCGCAAATAAGCCCTGTAAAGCGCCCTCGAAGAAGCCCCGGAATCGGGGCTTCCTCTTTTGACACCCAAGCCGTTCGCCCCTAATCAATTCCAATGCTAACCCCCTGGGAGTCTCTCCGGTTACTTGCCGACCCCACCCGCGCTCGGATTTTATGCCTTCTGAACAAAGGCGAACTCGCCGTGGGCGAACTTCAGGAAATCCTCGGCATGCGACAGTCGCGCATCTCGACACACCTTTCACTCCTTCGCAAAGCCGGCCTCGCCGACGACCGAAGAGATGGGAAAAATTCCTATTACTCGCTGGCACGTAATCTTCCGGCGGGAGTAAGCCGCCTCATCGAGGCCGCCATCTCCGCCACAGCTCAAGACCCAGCAACCGCGGCCGATCAACGCTCCCTGCAACGAATCATCCAAAAAAGACGTCAAAAAGCAGAGCGACATTTCAATCTGGTAGCCGATCGTCTCGGACGCAACTACTGCCCAGGGCGATCATGGGAGTCCATCGGTCAGATGCTGCTACTGCTCACACCGTGCGTAAAGATCGCCGATCTAGGCGCCGGAGACGGCACCCTTTCTCGACTGCTCGCACGCCGGGCAGAAAGCGTCCATTGCATCGATAATTCTCCCCGCATGGTCCAACTAGGCCGGGCCTTGGCAAAGAAAGAACACCTTAACAATCTCACTTACGTTCTCGGCGACATTGAGAAGGTGCCTTTGGCCGATTGTAGCGTCGATCTCGTGCTGCTCAGCCAAGCCCTGCATCACGCCGATAATCCCAGAAAAGCCTTAAGTGAAGCGCATCGAATCCTCAAGCCAGGTGGCAGACTCTTGGTGCTTGATCTCCGTGCTCATCGTTTTGAAAAAGCACGTGAGCTCTATGCGGACCGCTGGTTGGGATTCAAAGAAAACGACCTCCATGACTGGCTTGAAGCCGCCGGATTCCAGTATTCGGAGGTTCGGGTGGTGGCCAAGGAGCCAAAAGAACCAGGATTTGAGACCTTGCTCGCTTCGGGGTTAAAAGCAGGCAGGTAATCAAATAATCCATCCATTGTTTCAAGCTGGCAACAAACGTTAAATAGGGGGTAATCCCCTTTATAATGGCTTGGCAGCAGTCCAGCGAATGGCCAATTTTAGTCCCCACCCCAATGAGGAGTTAATCACTCCCCAATCTGATGGCTACCCACGAGTCTCGAATCTACAAGTTGGCAAAAGTTTCCCTTCTTGCCCTCCTCCTCGCCGCCTTACCCATAGCTGGTGATTTACGGGGCCAAGCGGCAGCCGCGGCTATCAATAAAGAGCCAAAGGAAGACCCGTTGTCCGTCTTGTTCAAAAAAGCCGAACTGAACTTTGATCAGAAGAAATACAAGGACGCCTTGGCCGATTATGTCGAACTTGAAAAACAAGCGACCAGCGTTGAGGACAAGCTCAAAGCCGTGGTCATTTTCCGAAAGGCCACTTGCTACTACTTGATCAAAGATTGGTCTAAGACCGAAATCGAGCTGACCAACTTCCTGACCAAGTTCCCCCGCGGTACCGATGACTTTTTTGACAGCGATAATCGTCGCGGCTTGGCGGAACTCACCTTGATTGAAGTCCTCTCCAATCAAGCCAAGTGGGACGCGGCTCTCCTGCGCCTCGAAAAAATCCGTTCGAATACCCTAGCCCGCCCGGAAGATCGCGTGAATGCCTACGCGCTCTCCGCCAAGATTGTCCTCGATCGCGTGAAATCCGCCCCGGAAGCCGACAAGAAAGCGGCTTACGGCCAAGCCATCGCCTTGCTCAAGCAGGCCACCTCCGAAGGCGTTAATACCCCCGAACGGAAAGAAGCGGGCTATAAATTGGTCGAAATCTACACCAAACTCGGCCTCGTCAAAGACGCCGATCAACTCAAGTCAGAGATCGATGCCAAGAGCAGCGGCTCGCCCGCCGATATCGTCCGTTCCAACTTCCAGCGCCTCAGCATCGGCGATGCCCGCTTCGCTTCCGCCGAAGCCACCGTCGACGAAAACACCCAGCCTGAAGCCTACCGACAGGCACTGAGCAACTACCAAGGCACGCTCCGCCGCGCGACCCTCACCCGCGCGCTCGTCAAAGCAGTCGAGGCGAAGCAAGGCGACCTCGATAACATCACCAAAAATAACCCGAAGCCCAATGACGAAACCAAGGCGAAAATCGAAATGGTCCGCCAAGACCTAGACCAATTTAAAAAAATCGAAGCAGAATTCAACGCCAACAAGGATTACGACGCCTTCATCTCCTATCGCATCGGCCTTTGCCTGCTCGAATTGAACCGCCCCTGGGAAGCCTTCGTGGCCTTCCGTGATATCTTTGATAATAACCCGGAATTCTCCCGCATCACCGGCACCTACTATTACTATATCGTAGCCCTTCGTCGCACCGGCCGAAACGCTGAAGCCCAGGCGAAGTGCAAGGAGTTCCTCGGTAAATTCCCGAAAGCTGACGAAAATTCAGCCATCGGTATGATCTTAGGCGAAATCTCCCAAGACACTGAAGACTTCAAAGAAGCGATCGCCCATTACCGATGGGTGAAGGATAACGTCAAAAACCTCACCGTGGACGCGGCAATGGAAATCGATTTCCGCATCGCCTGCTGCCACTTCGCGATGGTCGACTGGAACGATGCCCGCGTCGCGTTCGATAAGTTCCTAAAACAGTACCCGCACTCACCCGTCACCCAACAGGTGCTGTACATGAACGCCCTCTGCTGGTTCTACCAAGGAAAATTCAAGGAGACCAAGGCCGCCTTCGACACTTACGAGAAAGAATACCCTCGCGGACAGTTCCTCCCAGACGTCCGCTATCGTCAGGCAATCGTCAAATTTGGAAGTAACCCGCCGGAGACGACCGAAACCCTGCGCCTCTGCAACGAATGGCTAAAGGAATTCGCCGTCCTGAAGACGGACGAGGTCATCAACCAGTTGCCCGAAGTCCACACGCTGATTGGCGATACCTATATCCGCCTAGCCGACCAGCTCACCGAAGCGATCCGCCTGGCCGACCTCGACATCCGCAATTCCGACTCGACTAACGGAAAAAACACCGCGGCGGCGAACAAAGCCAAACTTGAAAAGCAGAAGAACGATATCACCAGCAAAGCGGTTGACGCTTATGTGACGGCGGCTCGTTCCGGCCGGACCAACCCCTCGGCGCTGGAATTCGTCCTCCGGGAATTAGGCAAGATGCTCCCTGGACGCGGCGAACACCAAAGGATGCGCGACCTCTACAAAGAAATCTACGACTGGAACCACAACGACCCGAAGGCGATGACCTACCTGTTCGACGTGATTAAGTCGACCGAACGGATGGGAGATAAGGTCGAATTCAGCCAACGCACCGAACAGATCACTAAGAATTACAGCGCCAAGCTGGCCGTCGCCCGTAAAGCGGTCACCGACCTTGAGCGCAATACCAGCACGACCGAAGCAATCACGGCCGCCAAGGAGGCGGTCACGAAACTCTCCGCACAGCTGGCCGCCGAACTCGATGTCATCGAAAAAGAACGTCAATCAAGCATCACCAAGGCAAAGAGCGACGCTCTAAAGATTCTTTCCAATTCCGTCACGGAAAGCATCAATGACCGTCGCCAAGAGGGCGCCGAGAAGTTGATCATATTCTTGACCGAAAAAATCGCCAAGAAAGTGAAGCGGGTTAAGCCTGGAACCAAACCTGACCCTGCCGCCTATTCCGTGGATAATGCCGAAGCGGAACTGAAGAAACTGCTCCGCCTCGAAGAGAACCGAGACTCCCTCATCGCCCAAGCCCGCGGCTTCTTCGCCCTAGGCCAACTTGCCATCAACACACGTAACCCCGAGAAGGCCGCCTCCTATTTTGAAAAAATCGCCACGAGCTACAAAGCTGAAGAACTAAGCCCGACCATTATTGCCGTCGTCGGCGATCACCTGCTCGCAAAAGGGGAACTGACCAAGGCTGCCAGCTATTTTGACTATATCCGCGAACACAGCCGCTCCACGGATTATGCCGATTACGGGTTCGCGGGTTCCGCTGAAATCTTACTGCGCCAAAAGAAGTTCAAGCAAGCCGCCGAACTCTGCCAGGAAGCTATCGACAATAACATCCTTATGTCGAAAGAGCGTGAAATCCGGTTCGTACACGGACGCGCCTTGGTCGAACTAGGCCAATATGTCGCCGCCAAGAAGACCCTCGAGGATATCGCCAAGACCAAGGAGTGGAGAGGCGAGACCACGGCAGGCTGCCTCTACTGGCTCGGCCTGGCCGAAGAACGCCAAGGCCATGACGCCGAAGCCGTAGCCTATTACCGTCGTTGCCGGTTGGCCTGGAAGAAATATGAAGTTTGGTCCGCCAAGGCCTACCTTTCGGAGGCGAAGATTCTCGGAAACAAGATGGGGCAAAAACCCGAAGCCAAAGCGGTCCTGCTTGAGATGCTCAGCAACGAGCGAATCAAGGCCACCCCTGAAGCCAATGAAGCCAAAGAGCTCACCCTCAGCCTCTAATACCATGAACTCTTTCGCCCGTATCTTTCTAGCGCTTGCCGCCCTAAGCCAATTTCCTTCCGCCTTAGGACAAGTTTTTATCTTTAAATCAAATGAACGCTGGGAAATCAACGACCCCTTCAAGATGGATCGAACTTCCTTGCCGCCCAAGCCATTGGTGGACGTTAAAAAGGGCCTAATCATCAGTGTTAACGGGACCGTTGAACGCACCAACTTCATCAGCGGGGCCGAAATCAGGGCGAGTAAAAAACTTACTGAAGTCCTCAGCATCATCTGGCCCCTACCTGAGCGACTCATCGAGGCTCAGAACAACATCAATCGCGGCGAGCCCGGCAAGGCGCTTGATAATATCGAAGCTGTAATCAAGTTATTCGAGCCCCTAAAGGCGGTCCCTGGCAGCTGGTGGCCCAAAGCCACTATGCTTAAACTGGACGCCCTTGACCGGCTCGAGAACGAAGCTGCCATTGGCTCTTTTCTGGAAAACCTAGAAAAAGACGAAAGTGCCAAGCTCCCCGAACTCGCCATCAAGATCCAACTGGCACGACTCATGCAACGCGCCCGAAAAGGCGACCACGAGTCCGTCATCAAAGAGGCTACTGACCTGATTCCGAAGATGGACGACCCGGACCTGCTCGCCCGCCTGCATATCGTCAAAGCCAACTCTCTGCTCGCCACCAAGAAGTATGAACTGGCGATGAACGTCTATCTGCGCGTTCCGGTCTTCTACGGTGCCCAACTTGAACACGTTCCCAAAGCACTCCTGGGTGCCGCCCGCGCCTTCCGCGGCATGGACACGCCAGCGACCCGGGAACAGAAGCTGGAAGAAGTTTCCAATCGTTACTTAAAAGACATCATCACGACTTATCCGGTCTCAAAAGAGGCAGAAGAAGCAAAAAAACTTCTACCCAAGGAAGACCGAGTGAAAGCCGAAGCCGAACAAAAGAAACTCGCAACGGCGGCGGCGCTCCCCGAGGGCGCCGTGATGGCCAAGCCAAAGGTCAAAGCCGAAGACGATCAGTCAGGTAACAAGTGAGTCCTTGCCCCTTTCCAAAACCCAACCTAAATATCCTCAACCCACTCAGGTCCCCATGAAGCTGAAACTCCGCCTCCCCTTAATCACTTCGCTCTTCCTCGGACTAGCGACCGTCAACATGTTGGCACAAGCCGCCGCGGCCGCTCCCGCCGCCGCCCATCATGACAAGACCTTGATGGATCTTTTCATCGAAGGCGGCTGGGTCATGTACCCCATCACGCTTTGCTCGGTCGCCATGATCTGGTTCATCGTCGATGGCTTCCTTAAGACCAGCACCGGCAAGCTTTATCCCGCTGACCACGTCAAGGAGCTCCGCGTCCTCTTCAAAAAAGGCGATTATGTCGGCGCTTATGCTTACGCGAAAGACGCTAACTCGCCCGTCGCCCAGGTCATCCGCGCCGGGGTGGCTCTTTCCCCCGAAGGAAAGACCATGACCGAAGAAGCCATCATTTCAGAAATCACCCGCATCCAAGCTGAACTCAAAGGACGCGCATCCTACCTCTCCGTTATCGGAGTCTGTACGCCGATGATTGGTCTGACGGGTACGGTGACCGGCATGATGAAGGCATTTGATAAGCTTTCCACATCGGGCGTGGGCGACCCCTCATCCCTCTCAGGCGCCATCGGCGAAGTCCTCGTCGCAACAGCTTCCGGTCTGTTTATCGCTATCCCCGCCTTCATCTCCTACTACCTGCTGACGAATCGCATCAATAAAGGCATTCACGACATCAGTGAAATCGTCAGCGGACTCTTCCGCTCCTACCCCTACGATGAGGTAGCAGGTCGTCGCGTCGGTGACGAAGAGATCTACGCCTCTAAGCCGGATTGGAATGCCTCCCCCGCTCCTGCGGAGAAGGCCTAATCACCCTCAATCCGACTAGACGACCATGGCAGGCGGAGGAGGAGGCGGGGAAGGCGAACCAGAATTTCAGGTAGCACCGATGATCGATGTGCTGCTGGTCTTGCTCATCTTCTTCATGTCCATCACTTCCTCGCAAGTGCTCAAGGTCGATAAGAACATCAAGTTGCCGGTCGCCTCGCACGGCGTCAAACGCGACGACAAAGCGACGGCCGGACTGATCAATATTTCATGGGACGCGACCACAGGCCAGGCGAGATATAAACTCGACGACCGCGAACTGGACGCCAACGACAAAGACGGCATCGCCAAAGAATTGGCCGCCCGCAAAGGTACCAACGAAAAATATCGTCTGCTGATTCGTGCCGACCGCGAATGCCACGCCAAATATATCTCCAAAGCCCTCGAATGGGGCGCTGAAGCCGGAATTGATAACATCGCCTTCTCCGGTCTTAACCACGAAGAATAATCATGCGTCAACTCGAACCCCAACCCGACGCTAACGCCGGCTTCCAGATCGCGCCGATGATCGACGTGGTCTTCGTCATCATGCTCTTCTTCATGGTGATGGCAGGTGCGGTCAAGGTTGAGCATGAACTGAAAACGACCCTCCCTGGCAACGCCGAGACCGCCAAGGAAACCGAAATGCCCGATGAGATCAATATCGGCATCTCGGAAAGCGGCGAGGTCACCCTTAACGACGACCCGGTCGGCAACGCTCAGGACAAAGAACTAAAAAGTCTTTACACCCAGATGGTCGTGATGAAAAAAGCCGCTGAGCAAGCTAAGACAAAACTCCTCATCACCGTCCAAGCCGAAGAAACCGCCCGCTATGATCGGGTGATAAACGTCCTCGACGTCCTCGCCCTCGCCGAGGTTTCAAACGTGACGTTTGCGGTCGCTGACACGGAATAACCCTTATTACTAAGCCCTCCCTCGAAACCGCCCTTAGGCGGTTTCTTGTTTTGTGGATTTGCCAACCCTGTCCAGACCGCCTCATGATACCGCCATGAAGCTCTCCCTCCTGCTAATCGCCGCCACGCTTGGCCTCTCCGGTTGTATCATCGTCTTCGAGCAGCCCAAAGACCCCAAGCCAGCCGCCCCAGCCGCCACCGCAGCCAAGGCAAAGACTGCCAAGGCCGACGCTAGCGCAAAGTAAGCACCCGAAGCTCAGGCGAAGCCGGCTTCCGACTCTAAGACGGCCCGGACGCCTTCATAATCATTGCCCAGCAGACGCGGCGCAGGCTTAGGCAATTCAAACGGGAAAGTTGAAGTGTTACGATTGCCGAAGGCCGCTTCTAGGACGTCAGGGAATTTCGCCGGGTGTGCGGTTCCGAAGACGATCACGCGATCAAGGGCGCCTGGGGACTGACGCAGTAAATCCTCCGCGGCTTTCCAGCCGACCGCGGTATGAGGGCAAAGGATATAGCCACTGGCGTCACGGACTAGTCGCATGGCCTCAAGCGTTGAGACGTCGTCGACGGTGACCGCAGAAACAGCCGGACCGCCTTCACGCCAAGCCAAGAGACGACCAAGGTTATTAGGGTCGCCGATGTCCATGGCGTTGGAAGCGGTGGGACTTGATCGCCGAGCCTTATACTGTCCGGTGGCAAAAAGCTCGGGCAACGGCGAATTAACGTTCGTCGCCGCCACTAAAGCGTCGACTTGCAAGCCCATCCGACGTGCCAGCTGCACCGCCCCGACATTACCCAGATTGCCAGAGGGAACCACGATGCCCATTTTTGCGCCAGAAGGCAGCAAGCGCTTCGCATGGAAGGCGAAAGGTAATTGAGCGATGAGGCGAACGGGGTTGATCGAATTGGCCGTCAGCAAAGGCCGGCGACGACGCAGAGCCTCATCCGCCAAAGCCCGCTTCACCATCGCCTGACAATCATCAAAAGTACCATCGATCGATAAGGCGACTACCCCAGGACGAGCCCGAGCGATCTGAGACTCCTGTACGCCGCTGACACCGACACGAGGATAGAGCACCACTGCGCGGACACCTGGCACGCCAGCACAGGCTTCGGTCACCGCCGCTCCGGTATCACCGGAAGTGGCCGCCAACACGGTCAACTGAGGGAAGTCATTGCCTAGTACGCGAGCAGTGACCCTGACCAATAAGCGGACCGCAAAGTCTTTGAAGGCCGCCGACGGGCCGTGAAAAAGTTCGAGGACGCCGATTTTTTCCAAGCTCGTGCCGCGCAATTTTTCGGGAAAAATCAACGGTACCGGAAAGTCGAAAGCCTCCTGGCAAAGTTCATGTAAAACCTGCGGACCAAGCTCGGCGGCGAAGTAAGGCGCCACGACCGCTTCAGCTAATTCTGCATAAGTAGCACCGCGATGGCTCTCAATGAAACCGGCAGGAAGCTGCGGGATATGGGTCGGAACCCAAAGCCCACCCTTGGCGGGAACTGCCGAGAGCAGAACATCCCTGAGGCCGCCGCGACAGGTCGCATCAGCAGTCGAAACAAATTCTAATTTAGGACTCGGAGATGACATGGACGCCCTTGGGATTAATACGCGAAACGTATTGGGTAGCCTTGATCGGGACTGAAGAAAATACTTCGGCTACCGCGGCCGCTACCTTGCGAGCCACCGCCTCGCCTTCGCACAAGGCGAAGACGCTCGGCCCAGCTCCGGAAATGGAAAACCCTAGAGCGCCAGCCGACAACGCGGCCTGTTTTGCCCGATAAAATTCTGGAATAAGGCGCTGACGATGCGGTTCCGCGATCAGGTCGACGAGCGAACGGCCGATGAGGGCGTAATCGCTTTGGAAGAATCCACAAAGCAAGCCGCCGAGGTTACCGCACTGCTGCGTAGAAGTTTCGAGCTGGATCTGGCGAGGCATAATTTCTCGCGCGACCTTGGTCAGGACAACGATATCCGGATGGACCACGGCGGCCCAAAGATTCTCTGGGATTGGCACGTTCATCACGTCAAGTTCGGCATTCGAACGTATCAGCGTGATACCTCCTAAAAGACAGGGTCCGACATTATCGGCATGCCAGGCGCCATCGGCGGCCGCTTCACCGGCGACGACGAACGGCAAGAGCTGTCGGCGCGTAAGCGGCTCTCCCAAGAGTCGGTTGATAACAAAAGCTCCGCCCACCGCACTCGCCGCGCTCGAACCCAAACCGCTCCCAAAAGGCATCTTCTTATGAATCTCCATCTCGATGCCCACATCGCTCTTTCCGAGGTGACGAAGTAAGGCATGCGCTGCGACACCGGCGGTATTCAGTTTCGAATCCAAAGGCAGCCGCCCGTCATCGCCGGTAATCTTGCCGATAGTCAAACCAGGCTTCGGAGAGAAACGGGCGACGATTTCGTCGCCGGGCAAATCGATGGCAAAGCCCAAGACGTCGAAGCCGCAAGCGACATTGGCCACGGTGGCGGGCGAAAAGACCCTGACTTCTTTGAGCGGCTTGGTGGACATAAGACCCCAGTAGAGGGGATTAAAGACCTTTCGGGTTGCCTCCCTATGGGTCAACGGTGAACATGACTGTTACCAAGCCTTAAATGCCGAACCGCATCCACCAGAACGGGTTTGTGACCGTTGCGGCCGCCTCCCCGGCCCTGCGACTGGGTGACCCATCGGCTAACGCTACACTGGTCTCCCAAGCTCTGGAAAAGGCCGCCCTCGAGGGGGCCGAGATCGTCGTCCTTCCTGAACTTTGCCTGACCGGCTACAGTTGCGGCGACCTCTTCGGCCAACACACCCTTCTCAAGGGTGCTCTTAAGGCTCTTGGGCAGGTAGCCGAGACCACGGGCAGGCTGGGCCTAAGCGCCATGGTCGGACTCCCCCTCGAAGTCTCTGGCCGGCTCTTCAACGTCGCTGTCTTCATTTCCCATGGAAAAATCTTGGGTGTCGTCCCTAAGACCCACCTGCCGAACACCGGGGAATTCTACGAACAACGCTGGTTCGCCTCGGCGCGCGTCTCCCCAGTCCAAGAGGTCGAACTCCTCGGACAAACCGTCCCGTTTGGCACCGACCTTTTATTCAAAGCCACCGACATGCCCGAATGCGTCGTGGGTATTGAAATCTGCGAAGACCTCTGGGCCGTCGAACCGCCCAGCGGCGCCCAGGCCCTTGCCGGCGCCACCCTTCTCTGTAATCTTTCGGCCAGCGATGAGCTTTTGGCCAAAGCCGCTTATCGCCGCGACCTCGTCCGTTCGCAATCCGCCCGCTGTCTCGCCGCTTATATTTACGCTGCGGCCGGCGCGGGAGAATCCAGTACGGACATTGTCTATAGCGGTCACGGCCTCATCGCCGAGAATGGCGTCGTCCTTGGCGAATCGGAACGGTTCCGCTTCGACCTGGCCTTACTTGTTTCGCAGGTGGACGTGGATCGACTTAATGCCGATCGCCGTCGAAACAGCACGTTTTTCGGGACTCCCGCCACGCTTAAACCCCGCGTTTTAGCCTTTGAACTCGGCACTCCCGTCGGTCAAACGCCCAAATTACGTCGCCGGTTCAGCCAACACCCGTTCGTCCCTGCTGATGCGCATCGACGCGATGAAAACTGTCAGGAGATTTTCGCCATCCAATCAACCGGACTTGCTCGCCGCCTCCGCCACACTGGCGCCAAGCATGCGGTCATCGGCGTCTCGGGCGGCCTCGACTCAACCCTCGCCCTTTTAGTCCTGCAAGAAGCCTTCGGCCGATTAGGCCTGGACCGCAAAGGCATCATCGGTCTGACGATGCCCGGCCCAGGCACCACCGCCCGCACCCGCGTCAATGCCATGAGGTTGATGGAAACGCTTGGCATCAGTGCCCGCGAAATCCCAATAAATGATGCCGTCGACCAACACTTGCGCGACATCCGTCATCCAGTCGGCAAGCACGACGTGACTTTTGAAAACGCCCAAGCCCGCGAACGTACCCAGATTCTGATGGATACGGCGAACCAGGTCGGAGGCTTTGTCGTCGGGACCGGCGACCTCTCCGAAGCGGCGCTGGGCTGGTGCACTTTTAACGCGGACCACATTTCGATGTACCACGTGAACATCGGCGTACCCAAAACCCTCGTCCGCCATCTGGTCTCGTGGGCCGCGCACGCCCGCCATGTCGGGAACGAGCGATCCATCCTCGAAGATATTGTTAATACGCCCATCAGCCCCGAACTGCTTCCGCCCGGCGCCGATGGTGAAATCGCCCAGCAAACCGAGGCGCTCGTAGGACCCTACGAACTCCACGATTTCTTCCTTTATCACGTGGTCCGTAACGGCTTCCGACCCTCCAAGGTTCTCTGGATCGCGGAACATGCGTTCGCGGGTAAATATGACCAGACCGAGATTCGCCACTGGCTCCGCTCTTTCCTGACCCGCTTCTTCAGCCAGCAATATAAGCGGTCCGTCATGCCAGACGGCCCCAAAGTCGGCTCCGTGGCCCTCTCGCCTCGCGGCGACTGGAGAATGCCCTCGGACGCCGAAGCGACAGCGTGGCTTGCCGAACTGGGCTAAGCCTGCTTGATTAGCCGGGTGAACGCTCCTGTGCACAATCATCCCGCCGCCACTCAGGCACTCATCGCGAAACTTGGACCCGAAAAGGTCCGGACCGACGAAGCAACCTGCTTTGCCGCTTCGTTCGATAACATGCGCCTTTCTTTCATGCCCGAAGCGGTCATCCGCCCTGGAGTAGAAGACGATATCGGGATTATCTTGAAGCTGGCCAACGAGCATCGCGTCCCAGTCACCGTCCGCGGCAGGGGCACCGGCAACACTGGCGCGAGTTCTCCCATCAAAGGCGGTTGGGTCATCCATCTCGACCATTGGGACAAGATCGAGATCGATCCGATTTCGGCGATGGCAACCGTGCAGCCAGGCGCCATCACGGCAAAAATCAACGACCTCGCGGCTCCGTTCGGTCTCTTCTTCCCGCCCGATCCATCGTCACTCAAATATTGCAGCATCGGAGGTAATATCGCCACCAACGCCGGCGGCTTACGTGCGGCGAAGTATGGTGTCGTCCGCGACCATGTTTATGCCCTGGAAGGATTCTTACCCACGGGCGAAAAGGTCCGCTGGGCCGCTCCCCTTCGCAAATTCGTGAGCGGTATCAATATCCGCGACCTTTGGATCGGCTCCGAAGGTACCCTTGGCATCATCACCAAAGCCGTCCTTAAGCTAGTCAATAAACCCTTGGCCCGACGCACCTTCCTCCTCGCCTGTCGAACGGATGAAGGCGCTCTCGATGCTGCCGCGGAACTGATGGGACTCCGGATCAATCCTTCCGTTTTCGAATTCCTTGATACTCAAACCGTGGAAGCGGCCGAGAAAATGCGGGCCAAGCGGGTCTTTTCGACCGAAGAATTAAAGGGCAATCCCGCGACCCACGCCATCCTACTCATAGAAATCGACGGGCACCCCGCCGCCCTCGCCGAGGACGCCGCCAAAGTCCGGGAATGGATCGGACGCCACGCCGTCGCTTTCCGCGAAACCGAAATCGAAATCGAAGCCGAAGCCTTATGGGATATTCGTCGGACTTGCTCGCAGGCGATGTACTCCCTGGGCAACGCCAAACTCAATGAAGACATCGTCGTGCCATTCAAAAGCTATGTCGCCCTCATCCGTTACACCCGCGAAGTACGAGACCGCACCGGACTGGCCACACCCACCTTCGGACATGCCGCGGATGGTAATTTCCACGTCCATATCATGTATAACCGGGACGACGCGGAACACTGCCGTCGGGCTGAAAAAGCAATCTATGAAGTCATGCAGAAAGTCGTCGAACTAGGCGGAGCCATTACCGGCGAGCACGGAATCGGCATCGCCAAATCGCCTTTCCTTTCCTTGCAGCACACGCCCGCCGAGATCAAAGCGATGCGCGCCATCAAGCTCGCCCTTGACCCCAACGGCATCCTGGCACCAGGTCAGATTTTCGAGCCGCTCAACGTCTGGGATTATCGCCCTGTCAAAGTCACTCTGGCTTGGGATAAACACTGATTTAAATGTCCAAAACTGTCGCTGTCTTTGATTGGGACGGGGTCGTCATCGACTCATCCGTAGCCCATGAACGCTCCTGGGAAGCCCTCGCCGACGACGAACACCTCACACTACCCGCTGATCATTTCATTCGCGGCTTCGGTAAGCGGAATGAGTTCATCATCCCAGAAATCCTGGGCTGGTCCCAAGATCCTGCTGAAATCAAAAGACTCTCGGACAAAAAAGAGTTTTTGTATCGGGAGATCGCCCGCCAAGGAAATGTCCGTCTATTGCCGGGTGTACGCGAGCTGACAACGGCGCTGGGCCAAGCCGGTATCCGCCGGGTCATTGGCACTTCGACACACAAGGCGAACCTCCAACTTTCCTTCGAACTCTTCGACATCGGGCATTTGTTCGATGGCGCGATCAGCAGCGAGGATGTCATCCGCGGCAAGCCCGACCCCGAAGTCTTCCTTAAGGCATGCGCTTTAGGCGGAGGCGAACCGGCTTCATCCTTCGTGTTTGAAGACTCGTTCTCTGGGATTCAGGCTGGTCTCGCCGGAGGCTTCATTACCGTAGCCTTGGCGACGACCAACACGCTAGCCCAGCTCGAACCTATCGGTGCGCATCGCATCCTGTGCGACCTGTCGGAAGTCGACCCGCAATGGCTTGTCCACGGCCGACTCGATTAAGCATGGAGTTCAAATTACATTCTTCGTATCGTCCGACGGGCGATCAGCCCACCGCGATTGCCGCCCTGGAGGCGTCCCTCCAAGCCGGCAACGCCCGCCAGACCCTCCTCGGCGTAACAGGCTCCGGCAAGACCTTCACGATGGCCAATCTGATCGCGAGCCAGCAACGGCCGGCGCTAATCATCTCGCACAACAAGACCCTGGCCGCCCAGCTATACTCCGAATTCAAGAATTTCTTCCCGGAAAATGCGGTCGAATATTTCGTCAGTTATTATGACTATTATCAGCCGGAGGCTTACGTCCCGCAGACGGATACGTTCATCGAAAAAGATTCGGCGATCAACGAAGACATCGAACGGCTCCGCATCAGCGCCAGCAGCGCCCTGCTTTCGCGGCGCGACGTCATCGTGATCGCTTCGGTTTCCTGCATCTACGGCCTAGGTTCACCAGAAGACTTCATGGCGATGATGGTCCCACTGAAGGTCGGCATGACGCTGCGACGCGACGAACTGCTGACGAAGATGGTGAATAACCAATACTCCCGAAATGATGCGATCTTGGAGCGATGTTCCTTCCGGGCGCGCGGCGAAACCATCGACGTCTGGCCCGCCTACATGGAATCCGCGGTACGCCTGGAGTTCTGGGGCGATACGCTTGAAGCCATCCGGGAACTTGACCCCGTGAGTGTGAAGCCCGGAAAATCCTTGGAGAAGTTCGATCTTTATCCAGCCAACCAATATGTCACGGCACCCGGACGGGTCAAAACCGCCGCCGCCGCGATTCGTGCCGAACTTGAAGAACGCGTGGATTTTTTCGAAAAGAACAACCGGTTGGTCGAGGCGCAGCGAATCCGGATGCGCGTCGAACACGACTTGGAGATGCTACGGGAGACCGGCTTCTGCTCCGGAGTGGAAAACTACTCTCTCCACATGTCAGGACGCAAAGCCGGCGAACGCCCTTGCTGCCTGCTCGACTTCTTCCCCAAGGACCGGCTGGTCTTCATCGACGAAAGCCACGTCTCGGTCTCCCAGATTCGCGGCATGTATCACGGCGATCGGGCGCGCAAAGAGCGGCTCGTAGAGTTCGGCTTCCGACTACCCTCCGCCCTAGAAAACCGCCCTTTGATGCCAGATGAGTTCGACGCCGTGACGGAGCAGATCGTCTACGTATCGGCGACCCCGGCGCCCCATGAATATGCAGTATCCTCGGTCATCGCCGAACAAGTTATCCGGCCGACGGGTCTACTGGATCCGATCATGGAAGTGCGGCCAATTGCCGGTCAGGTCGAGGACATCATCGGCGAAGCCAAAGCGGTGGCGGCCAAAGGCTTTCGTACTCTCGTCACAACCTTGACCAAGCGGATGTCAGAAGAGCTTTCCAATTTCATGCGCGATAGCGGATTAAAAGTGGAATACCTTCACTCCGACATCGATGCCATCGAGCGTGTGGAAATCCTAAGGAGATTGCGCGCAGGGCAGTTCGACGTCCTCGTCGGCGTCAACCTGCTCCGCGAAGGCCTCGACCTTCCCGAGGTCGCCCTGGTCGGCATTCTGGATGCGGACAAAGAAGGCTTCCTCCGGAGCGAAACGAGCCTCATTCAGACTTCGGGACGAGCGGCCCGTCACGTCGATGGCAAAGTCCTTCTTTACGCCGACGTGATGACGAAGTCGCTTACCCGTGCCATGACCATCTGTGCCGACCGCCGAAAGCGCCAAGAGGCTTACAATCTCAAACACGGTATCACGCCGAAAGGAACGATGAGGCCGATCGAGGAAAGCCTCGTAGACGAAGAGGCCGAAGCGGTCTTGGCCGTAGCCGAAGGCACCGATGACCGAGACATCGCCCGAGTGCTTTCCGACCTTGAATCCGAAATGCTCACGGCAGCCGATGAATTACAATTCGAGCGCGCTGCCGTCTTACGCGATCAGATTGAGTCACTCCGCACCGGAAAGCCCGCGCCGGCCAAACGACGCAAAGGCCGACGCTGATCAGCCGAACCGGCGGGTCAGGTCAGCATCGGTCCATTCAACATAAGTCTTACGACCCCGCGGACAAGTCCCCGGCTGCGTCGTCGCAAATAGCGACAGCACCAGCTTGGCCAATTCCAAATCGGAGAGCACGTCGCCCTTCCGCCTTGCCCGCTGGATGGCCAATTTGGCCAAAGCATCATAAGCCAGCGTGGGCTTTCCGAAATCTCCTTCACGGCGGGCCATCTCGGCCAACATGTCGCGAATGAAGCCGAGACCATCTTCCGGCTCCAACCAAGCGGGCAACGCTACGATGCGCCAAAAATTTCTGCCGTATTCCTCGAATTCAAACCCAGCCTTCGTGATTAAAGTCAACTGCTCCCTCAAGACCGCCGCCGGCAAAGGCTCCAATTCGATATTAAGCGGCACAAGCAAAACTTGGCCGACGGATTCTTGCCGGGAGAATTGCGCGAGGATCGACTCGTAAAGGATACGCTGATGCGCGGCACCCAAGTCGAGAATCGCGAATCCCGTCGGGGTCTCAAAGACTGCCCGCTCTTCACGTAACCTTGCCAGTAAACGCCAGCCCAGCC
>Ga0214919_10000678_pt1 | contig 57938 bp, 44 predicted proteins | sample LL1503_MetaG_FD_177994 | JGI IMG/M metagenome (GOLD analysis project Ga0214919, IMG submission 177994) | Freshwater microbial communities from Lake Lanier, Atlanta, Georgia, United States - LL-1503 | ecosystem: Environmental > Aquatic > Freshwater > Lake | place: USA: Georgia | collected... | reverse complement strand
CCCGAGCTCGACCTTGCGAGGGATGGCACAGCCGAGCGCAGCCGTAACCCTATAGAAAACAGCCTCAAAAGCGGCATGCGTCTTTTGGATAAAGTCATCTTACAGCTCCACCCAGTAGGAGCCATCTACGCCCTCACCTACATCACCAACCGCGTCCTCCGCGCGCAAATCTCGTGAAGCCTACCCCCTACTTAAGCCCGCTCACCGCCGCCACCCTAGCCACTGCGGTCGAAGCGCATCGCCGCGCCCGCCGCGTCGTTCTCGGCCACTTCTTTTTTTTCCTCGTGTGCTGCATCGCCGCGCTCCTCCTGCGCCGCGCCTTCAAATTCCCGCCTCAACTCACATGGGTACTTCTCGCCGTCTTCGGCCTCGTATTCTCCGCCGACCTCGCCCGCCTCGCCTATCACAATTACAAACTCCAACGCCTCCGCGCCGCCAGCGCCGAGGTGTAATTTCTCCGATAGCCTAGTCGTGTTAAACCAACTCCTCTCCCAGGAGACCCCTCCTAGTTGGACTCAGTTCTCTGTAATTTATTGAGCACAGTCCGCCTAAACCACGCCGTCAAACCCGCGTCTCACCCTTTGCCTCGTGCCGCAGCACGCCTGCGATGCGCCAAAAATCATCCTCCTTCACCAACACGTAATCGTACACTGCGCTCGAACCATCTTGCGCAAACACCCGCGCCATCACCGTCGCTCGCCGACCATCATCGCGCACCAGTCCAAACTCAACTCGCAGGTTTGACCAAATTTCCGGGTAACCCTGTCTCACCAACTGCATAAATCGCCGGATCGGCGTCTGCATCTGCAACACCGTCGAGGCATAAGCATACGCCTTACCCATTTCACCCTCGCGAAAAGCCGCCAACTGCCCCTCGACCGAAGTCACGATTTCCGCCTTCACTGCCGGTTTGCTCGCCGGCAACGTCCGATTTTCTACAGCGCTCGCCGCGCCGGTCAGCAGCAGCAATCCTAAAAGCGCACAACGGATTACGATCCATGTCATCGCGTGACCCTAACCAAACTCCTCGCGCTTGCAACTGACGACGCGCACCCCGGTATTCGCCCCTTTCTCTTTTCAACCTTAAGATTTCATCTTACCCCATACCCTATGCCTGCCACGATCCGTCCCGCCACCGCAGCCGATGTCCCTGTAATTTTGGATTTCATCCGCGGCCTCGCCGACTACGAAAAACTTTCCCACGAAGTCGTCGCTAGCGCCGAGACCCTTCGAGCCACGCTCTTTCCTGCCGATTCCGCCATGCGTCCCGCCGCCGCCTGCATCCTCGCCTTCACCGCCACCGGCGCGCCCGCCGGATTCGCCCTGTATTTTTTCAACTACTCCACTTTCCTCGCTAAACCCGGACTGTATCTCGAAGACCTCTTCGTCTGCCCGGAGTTTCGCGGCCAAGGCGTTGGTAATGCTCTACTACTGCACCTCGCCCAAATTGCCAATCAGCTCGGCTGCGGTCGCATGGAATGGTCCGTCCTCGACTGGAACCAACCCGCCATAGACTTTTACGAAGCCCTCGGCGCGGAACGCAAAACCGAGTGGACCATTTGCCGCCTCACTGGCCCCGCTCTCGCCCGCTATGCCTGAGCCCCGAGCGAAACGCTTGCCCTTTATTCATTATCTTTACCCCTTCTCTGTCATCGTGGCCCCGCTTCCCTACTTACCGTTCCAACTTAGAGCATGAGCGCTCCGGTCATCTGCTTCGGCCAACAACCCTGCGGTTTCTTCCCGCGGCGTTTCCTGTACGCTAAATTTGCCAGCGCGCGGAAACTCCAAGCCGAGATCGGCGGCGAGATCGTCTTTTTTTATCACGACAGCGACCACGACCCACGTGAGACCCAGACCACCCTGCGCCGCCGCAAGACCGATGAGCCCCTCACTTTTAACTTCACCTTTATCAACAAAACCCAGCGCAAGTTCTCCCCTCTCTACGCGAAAAAAATCCCCGTCGGCTGGCGCGACCAGACAGCCCGCCAACTCCCTGCCTACATCGCGCCCCACCACGTCGAAGCCTTCAAAGCCATCGTCGCCGATACCGTCGCCGAGTTCTGCCTCGAGATGTACCGCGCCATGGGCCTACTCGAAGGAATCCGCATCGTCCGCTCTAGCGATCCCGCATTCCGCCGCGCCGCCTGCCCGATCACAGATTTTTTTGTCGATGTCCCCCACGAAGGTGAAATCGTTCGCGCCCGCCACACCTCCGAAGGCACCCTCCAACTTCACGAGGGCGGTAACTCGTTTATCACGCTATCAGGCGCTCCCTTTGACGCCGCGCAAATCAGTCCCTCACGCGATAGCCGCCTTCGCTGGATGCAATCCGTGATCCACTGCTCGCACTACATCGCTGGCGCCGGTGAACAAGCCTACCTCAACCCCGCCGACGCCCCCGAAATAACCTTCGTCACCCGCGACGCCATCGATCGATCCGACGAAGCCTATGCCGAATGAGTTACCGCCCGCGCTACGCCATCACACCGCCAAGCGTAAGCGCAAAAACTAGTATCAGCTAATAGATGACTCCTTTAACCTATCAATCGGAGGGCCGACATTGACGCTGCCTACGCGTTGGATCGACTTCCACGGTTAAAACTACTTAGTTTCTTGTCGTGCCCTCTGCTGAATCCTCGCTCTCTGCTCTCCTTGCCTTCGGCGCCCACCCGGACGATATCGAATTTGGCGCCGGCGGCATCATTGCCCTCGAAACCGCCGCCGGTCGTCCGGTACATTTTGTTGTCTGCTCCAAAGGCGAAGCCGGTACCCACGGCACCCCTGCCCAACGCGCCGCCGAAGCCGAAAAAGCTGCCGCCCTTCTCGGTGCGACCCTCGAATTTATCGACCTCGGCGGCGACGCCCACTTCGTTCCTTCGCTCGCGCACTCGATCACAATCGCCGCAATCATTCGTCGAGTCTGCCCGAGCCTTGTACTCGCCCCCACCATCAACGAAAATCAACACCCCGATCACGCCGTTCTCGGAAAAATCGTACGTAATGCCGCCCGCCTCGCCCGCTACGGAGGCCTAGCCGAATTACGCGCTATGCCCGCGCACGCGATCAATACCCTGCTACACTACGCGATCACCTCTGACGCCGAGGCCCTCGACGCATCTCCTGTGCTCGTTGACGTATCCAGCGTGGTTTCCACTTGGACCGCCGCGATGACCGCCCACGCCTCGCAAGCCGCCACGCGTGACTACGTCGAACTCCAACTGACCCGTGCACGCTTCCACGGCCTCCGTGCCGGCGTCGCTCAAGCCATCCCGCTCTGGCCCGCCGATCCGCTAGTCGTTAACTCCCTGGCCTCGCTGAGCCACACCGCACGCCGCTTCTAAGATTATGGCCGATTCAGACTCGCTCAAAATCGGCATCACCTGCTACCCGAGCGTCGGTGGCAGCGGCATCCTCGCCACGACTCTCGGTGAAGAACTTGCCGCCCTCGGCCACGAGATTCACTTCATTAGCTACGAGCGCCCCTTTCGCCTGCCCTCCGACACTGCGCGCATCTACTTTCATCCCGTCGAGATCAACAGCTACGGCCTGTTCAAATATCCCGATTACACGCTGCCGCTTTCAGTTAAACTCGCCGAAGTTTCCCGAGACCACGGTCTCGATCTCATCCACGCGCACTACGCCGTGCCGCACGCGACCGCTGCACTACTCGCACGCGACATGCTCCCGGAGCACCGGCGCCCAAAAGTCGTCACCACGCTCCACGGCACCGATACTACCCTGCTCGGCCGCGACGCCGGCTACGGCCCTGCCATACGCCACGCTCTCGAAGCCGCCGACGGAGTGACCACCGTCTCGGCATTTCTGCGAGCGGAAACGCAACGTCTCATCGGCGTCAAACGCCCGATCGAGGTCATCCATAATTTCTTCACGCCCCGCCCGCCCGCGCGTACCCGCGCCGCCGTTCGCCGCGAACTCGGCGTCGCCGACGACCAGTTTCTCCTCTTTCATTCGTCGAATCTGCGCCCCGTGAAACGCGTCGATCTGGTCCTCGCCGCGTTCGCGCAAGTCGAACCCCACACCAGCAAATTACTCATCCTAGCCGGTGGCGATTTCAGCGCCTTCCAGGCCGACGTCGTACGTCTTGGCCTCACCGATCGCGTGATCGTCCGCGAAAATATTACCGCCATCGAAGATTACCTCCAAGCCGTCGACCTCGGCCTCTTCGCTTCCGAGAGCGAAAGTTTTTGCCTAAGCATCCTCGAAGCCATGGCCTTCGCGTGCCCGAGCGTTTCGACCTCAGTCGGTGGCATCCCCGAAGTCATCGCCGATGGCGAATCCGGCTTGCTTACGCCCGTGGGTGATCCCCGCGCGCTAGCCGCCGCCGCTACCGCGCTCCTCGCCGACCCCGCACGCCGCGCCCGCCTAGGCGCCGCAGCAGAACTCCGCGCCCGCGAAAAATTTTCTGCCCCGATCATCGTCGAACGTTACCTCAACTTCTATCATGCGGTCTGTGGCGCCGGCACCCTGCGTGACGGCGCGGGCTTGTAAATACCCGGCGGCGCTCGCACGGAGCCAAGACTTCCGCAAAGGCTAGCGAAGAGTCTTGATGAAAAGAATCAAAGACTCGACCTGCGCCTCCGATAATACTCCGGCGTAACTCGGCATCGCGTATTCACCTTTCTCAAAACCGGCCGCGATTTTTGCGGTGGGCTGAAGTATCGATTCGCGCACATAAGCCTCGTCGACGGTGATATCACTGGGTTTGCCCGCGACGAACACTGGCCGGCGGCGCCCAAAAAGTCCGCGCCACGTCGGCCCGGATTTGTCGACGACCTTATCCTCCGCCGCATGACACGCGACGCAGCCGAAAAGTTGCGCGAGTCGTTTTCCTTCATCGGCGCTGATGAGTTCCTGCGCCGCAGCGACGGCGGCACGCGGCGTGAGATCGACCATGATTTCACCAAAGCCCTCAGACTTGGGATTAAAATGCGCGAGCGCGTAAGGCGTCGTGTAAGCGTTTTCAGCAAAGGTCGCTCCGGCCGCGGTGGCGAGCGACCATCCCACGCGCAACTGCATCACCGGTTTCATCCCGGGCACGGCCACAAACACGCTGCGTCTGTCCTCCGAAAGATACGCTGCGCTCGCCGGCCACGCATCCTGCCCGGGAGTGCCGTCGGACTTGTATTGGGGGGAGCCATACTTGTAAGTGCGTTGGTAATCCCAAGTCTGGATCGAATAACTCGCGGGATCGCGGGCACGCACGGGATCAAGCGCGACATCAAAGCGCAGCAACACACCTTGATCCATGGGAACGACTTCACGCGGAAGTGTCACGGGGGCGCCGGTGAAGCGAATACGACCAATTCCAGATAGAGCGTCATTCACGTTACCCCAGCCGATCACCTGAAAACCCGCGAGGTAAAGCTGGCCGTCGGCGGGGTTCACTGCGCCATTTAATGGCGTGAAATCAAAAGCCCGCGTCACGCTGATCACCGCAGCTTGGGGCTGCGCTGCACGCTCGTTGAAACGCACGACGAAAAGCTCGGGGCGATTAAAACCGATATGGACCATCGCGTCGTTGAGTGGCCCGAGTTTCGCATCGAAGAGCCACACTTGAGAGAGCGCCGAGGCGTTCACCGGATGGGGCAACCACGTCAGCGGCTCAGCGATTGGCGCCGGATATTTTTCCTTGGGCAGGAAATCAGCAAGGAAGCCGTAGAACTGGCCGTCGCGTACTATGTGCAACGGCGTCGAGGGGATGTATTGTCCTTGTTGGTCGCTCGCCGTCACAAGACCCGTGCGAAGATTCACCCCGATATTGGGCTGGCGAAAACCGTAGCCGAGCACCGTCGAGCTGCGTCCATCCGCAGCGATGCGCAGGACGCTGCCGTTGTGTTTGCCGAGCGTCGTCGCTTGCTGGCCGCCCTTGGCGATCACGAATTCGCCGTGCGGCGCGAGCCGAAGCGTGGAGGGAAATTCGCGCAAGTCTGCCGTTTGCGCAAAGGCGTTAGAAAATAATTCATGCACGTCGGCCTCGCCGTCACCGTCCGTGTCGCGCAATCGCCAAATGCCATTGCGATCAAACACGTAAATCTGCCCATCGCGAATCGCGACCGACATCGGTTCGTGCAAGCCCGAGGCAAACCGCCGCCACTGCACCACGGGGGGGGCATCGTGGAGCCCACGCGCGAGCCAGACATCGCCATCAATCGTTACTACAACCGCGGTGCCGTCCGGCAGAAACTGAATATCAGCGGGACGCACTCGACGTTGCCACGGGTTGTTGACGGGCAATGTCACGGTATCAACGACGTATGCTTCGGGCGCGTTAGAGAGTTTCAGCGTAGTTATCACCTCCTGTGGCCAACGCGTCATTGGGACCGCGGACAATGAAGCCGCGAAAGGCGCCGCCCTATCATCCGTCGCCAAGGCTCCGTCTCCGGCCGTCAGATAAACGGTGAAATTCGTGGTTTCAGAGTGTGCGCGCACGCGCACGTGCCACGTGCCGTTGGCCTCGGCGAGGGCCGCGACGCCGGTAGCTTTCGCGTCATTTTTTAGAGCGAAGGAAACCTCTGGGGCTTTTTTTCCCAAGACCAGCCACTGCGCGCTACGTGAGGGGGCGACGGCAAAAGTCCGAGCGATAATTGGCCCACGCGGACCGGCCGTAACATTCCAGCTCTCGCGCACACCGGCACCGCCGACCGTGTATTCTAAGACGACGCCCTTGCCGACCAAACGCAGCGCCTCGAAACGTCCCTGCGTCACCGCGATTGGCCCGCGCCCGACTTCTTCGGAGCTGGGCGCGGGTTCACGTGGATCGCTGAGGGAGATGCCATCGCCCGTTTGCCAGCCGGGATAAATTCCGTTGGCCGACCAGAGTTTCCCGTCGGGCTCGGACAACGCTTTTTGACCAGCCGGTGGCTTACGCGTGGGATCTTGATAGGAGCCCATGGCGAGCGCCTTGTCGGTGACACCTCGGCCACGCCAGACCGCAGCCACGCGCAACAAATCGGGATCGAAACACGCCCAGCAATCTTGCCCGAGATTGAGCACGATACCGCGGGGCGTGAGATTATCGGTCGGAAACGTGGCTCCGGCTTTTCGGGCATCGAGCACCGAAGAGAAGAAAGGAAAATTCGTTTCCACCCAAGGGGCGACCTGAGCGGAGGGCGGACCAGATTTCTTTTTTATTTCCGCCGCTAAGACCGAACCGCCGACCACGCCGAGCATGAGGGTGATACGCAATCCGAGACGAGCGCGACGCTGGCGAAAAAGAGATGAAAGGGGAAATGGGGTCATAGAGGCGAGCCGTTGCTAACAGTCCTGTTGGGGTAAACGAAAAACCTGTCTAACCACGATGAATATCCCGAGCGCGGGAGGGCGAGAAAGTAAATGCATTCTTCTGCTAAAAAATGGCGCTCGATCGACTTAATTTTGAAACCTTCCAGTGCATTGACCTAGATGCCTTTAATCTAGCAAATTTATGCCACGCGTCACTCCGAACCGCATTCCCTATGTCCCAAGCCGCTATGACCGCCGTAACCTCAAACCCTCCCGACAAGAAACGTCTCTTCGCCGTCCTCGCTGCTGCATTTTTTGGCTGGATGTTTGATGGGATGGAAATGGGGCTGTTTCCACTCATCGCTCGGCCCGCGCTACTTCAGATGCAACAGGCCCATGGGCTGACATTGAATGACGCTTTTGTGGCGCAGTGGATGGGCTACGCTACAGCGGCGTTTCTTCTCGGTGCGGCCGGCGGCGGTGTGGTGTTTGGTTGGCTAGGCGACAAGATCGGCCGCGTGCGGGCGATGGCTGCGAGTATTTTGGTCTATTCCGTGTTCACCGGCCTGATCTACTTTGCGCAGGAACCGTGGCATCTCTGCGCGTCTCGCTTTGTAGCCGCGCTCGGCATGGGCGGAGAATGGTCGCTGGGGATAGCATTGGTGATGGAAGTCTGGCCGGAAAAGCACAGGCCACTGATGGCAGGCATCATCGGCGCGGCGGCCAACGTCGGGTTTGCGCTCATCGCGGTTTTTGCAATTTTCTTCAAGGTCACGATCGATTCGTGGCGCTGGGTCGCGCTGATCGGCGCGGCGCCGGCGATGCTGACGTTTGCCTTCCGCATCTTCGTGCCAGAATCGGAAAAATGGCACGCCGCGGTGAAATCTAGTCCGGAAAAAATTCAGCCGTTAAAAGAAATCTTCGGGCCGAAACTTTGGCGACACACACTGATCGCGACTGTATTATCATCCGTTGCGCTGATCGGGACGTGGGGCTCAGTACAATGGCTTCCACTTTGGGCGGACAAAATGGCCGGCGCCGCCGATCCCTCAGCCAAGGGTTGGACTGGAATGGCTTCTGGGATTGGCGCGGTGATTGGATGTTTGCTCGGAGCGTACGTCGGGCGTTACATTACACGACGGGCAGCGTATTTTTTCCTCTGCTTGGGCTCGCTGATCAGTTGCGCAGTGTTGTTCCGCGGGATCGACACGTATGGGCCGGTATTTCTGTCCATGGCGTTCATCGTGGGCGCATTGACTGCAGCTTTTTACGGATGGTTGCCGCTGTATCTACCGGAGTTATTTCCGACGCGCGTGCGAGCGACCGGCCAAGGACTTTCGTATAACGCCGGTCGCATTTTGGCCGCCGTCGGTGCGTTACAAATGGGCGCGTTAATGCAGAGTTTTGACGGCAGCTACGCGAAAGCCGGCGCGATCATAACTCTCGTCTATGTCTTCGGCTTGGGCCTGATCTGGCTCGCGCCTGAGACCAAGGGTAAACCGCTGCCGGAGTAAACAAGTCCTGTCGGACTAAAGTTTCAATTCTGCCGCGTAGCCCGTGAGCTCCATATAAGCGGAGCCCACGTCGAGGCCAGCAGCGTCACGCACTCGACAGGCACCTTCCCAATACGCGATGCCGCCCAAGCGCCCCTTGAGCTCCTGATCCGAAGCCAGTGGCTCGAACGTGTAGCGCACAGCTGCACCCGTCATCGGATCGGTCGTAGCCAGAGCCACCCGCGCGGGATACACCGCGCCGGTCGCCGGACTTTTCCATGTCTCGAGCACCTCCCAGATAAATTTCTTTCGGATCGTCGCCCCGTCCGCCGCCACCCAAGTAAGTGACGAAGCCGGATCTACCTCACCGCTCCGCGTGCGCAATTGGTAGAGCATCAACTCACGACCGTCCTTAAACTGCACGCCCGCCCAATCCCAACCGACTTGATTTGCATCGAGCTGGCTGCTGCTGATTTCGTGATCCATCCAGGCCTCGCCTCGCACCGTGAGTTGCTCTGTTCCCAGCGTGAGTAGGCCCTGGGCCCGCAACCGGGGAAACGTGAGATAATGGCTCGCCGCCGTCGACGCCGCGCCTTTGCGGGAGACTCCATTCTCCCCAAACACCACGAGCGGCTTCGCCGGGACCAGCTTAAGCGTGAGCGCAGCTTCCGCCTGCACCCCGCCTTGCAACTCAAAGCGCTCCGCACCGGCTGGCGCGGTCGGATCGCTCATTCGCAACGACCAGTTACCTTGCCGCACGTCGAGCGTCTCGGTCTCTGTCACGGCGTCCCAGCCCGCCCGATTTAATCTTTCCTGATGCAGAAATTTTCCCGTCGCGACGTCGATGATCGCCATGTGCGCAAGCTGGAGCTGCGTCAGATGATCCGGGGCCGCCTGTCGAAAAAATGTTGCTTGAAACCCAAACCGACGCGACGCCGCCCCATCCGTGAACAAGTGGCCGGTGACATACCACCACTCGAGTTTGAATTCCGGGTGCGAACCATGATCGCGAGGAAACGAAAAAATCTTCCCCATTTGCGGCACTGCAAAACCATCTGAGGTCGTGAGCGGCATCTGCGCCCAGACCGACGTCATCAGCCCCAAAGCCGCCCCCAAACTACGAAGAAGGGGAACACACCCTGGGCGCGTACTTGCGCCCACAACCAGCTCGCTCAAATTGCGGCGGCCCCAGCGGACCCGCCCCACTTCGATCATCTTTAAACTAGTTTTCATCGTGATGGTCATTCCTCGCGATCCGCCGGCAAATCCGCGCCCCAACGTCCCACTCCGTAGCTCACGCTGACACCCGTGCCCACCACCGCTAGCGCGAGCCCCACAAGCTGAGTCCAAGGCAACTCAAACCCGAGCGTCCAACCGAACGACTGTTTGTTAATCACGTAAATCAGCAGCCAACCCAACGCGACGCTCAACACCAGCCCGCCCGCGACCGCCGCGACTGCTACCAATCCGCCCTCCAGCGCCGCGGCCCCGGCCAGCTCGTGACGCGTGAAACCTAAGGCGCGCAACGTCGTGAGCTCTTCCCGTCGATCCAGCAAGACGCTCGTCAAAGTCAGCGCGAGCCCCACAACCGCTACCAACACCGCAATGACTTCAAGGGCATACGTGATCGCAAAGGTCTGCCGGAAAATTCGCAGCACTTCAGTACGAAGTTTGACGTTGGTAAAAATCGCCAGACCGGGAAATTCCGCGCGTAGCTCAGACCGTACTTTGTCGGCATCTACCCCTGGCTTAAGCCACAAGCTGACGTTAGTGACACGGTCGTCGCCCAGCCATGCCAATAAATGCGCGCGATCTACCAAAATAGAACCACGCTCGTTGCCGTAGTCAGCGAAGATTCCGGCTATGGTCAAAGTCTGCACGCCCGCCGGCGTAGGCACGCGCAAGATGTCGCCCGTTTTTTTACCGAAACGCTCGGCAAACGCCTCGCTTACTAAAGCGAGGCGGGCGTTGCTCGTCACATCCCACAAGACCGGATCGCGGGGCGCTGTTACCCAAGGCATATCACTGCGCGCATGCATCAGAGCGAGATCTGTGCCGGTTAGAAGCGTCGGAATGCCCTCGAGCGACAACGGATAAGCCGAAAGGCGCGCCGCCGCCGCCACCGCCGAATGGGCCGCGATCCGGTCGGCCGCCGCCGCCGAAATAAAATTATCCGTAGATGCGCTTTGTGCGCCCGCGCTCGCGATGTAAAGGTCTGCTTGGAGCGAACGCACAATCCAGCCGCGCACCGTCAGCTCAAAACTCGCGACGAGAATGGCCATACCTGCCGCCATTCCAACGGCGCAGTGCAGCGCTGCGACTGATAATCGATGCCGCCCGGAAGGCCGCCGCAGATAGCTCAACGCAATCCGCGCCGGTGCCCACGCCGCGCCGAGCGAGCATGCGATTTTAGCCAGCAACGGCAACAACCAGCCACACATTAAACCTCCGCCAAAAATCCAGAAAAGTGCGGCCGCATAACCCGCCAGCGGAAAGCGACCGCCACCGCCCAGACGCAAAGGTGGTAGCTGCGCTAGCACGATACCGAGCACCACCGCACCCGCTCCAACCGCGAAACTTTGCTGCCAACGTCCACCCGCTGCCGGCGGTGCACCGCGCGGCAGCACTTGGGCTGGCAGGGTACGCGCCGCGAGTCGTGCCGGCCACCACCCTGCGACTAAACTCGCTCCGAGGCCCAACGCGAGACCTAGACCCAGTTCGCTGGGCGCCAATGCCGCCGCTTCGACCGTTGTCGCATAATAAAGTGCGTTGACCGTCTGGCCCACCCCGCGCACCGCGCCCTGTGCTCCGAGCCAACCGAGCCCTACGCCGAGCGCTCCACCGCAGAGTCCTAGCACCGCGGCCTCTGCCAGCCACGCGAGTTGGATCGCACGTTCTTCGACACCAAGAGAACGCAGGATCGCGATTTCCGTGCGCCGCCGTACAACCGCGCCTTCTAGGGCCTGAAATATCAGATACAAACCCACGAGCAGCGCGATGAGGGAAAGTATCGTGAGATTGAGTCGAAAAGCGCGAGTCATCGTCTCGGCCGATTCGCGCCGCTCGCTGGGAGACGTGACGAGCCAGCGGTCGTGGCTATGTCTTTCGAGCAACAACTGAAGTTCCGCCCGCCGCTCCGGCGCTCGAGGCCCGGGCTCGACGAGAAATTCAACGCGATCGACGCGGCCTAGCTTCCCCGTGAGCTGCTGCAGATGAGGCAGGTCGAGCACGAGCAACGTCGCCGGTGCGCGCGGCGCGTCTTTCGCCGTGGGAATCACCCCTGCGATACGCAGCGTCCGCACGCGCTCGTCAATCACCAGATCTAGTGAATCCGGTAGCTTAGGCGAGTAGGCCGAACTAACCCACACTTGCGACCCGGCCGCGTAAGCCTGCCAAAAATTTCCTCCTCCCGACTCATCTCCGCGCGCGCCTCGGCCACCAGCGCCATGACGTTGGTCAAAATATCCGCGCTCGAGGTTGCTCTGACTCGCGAGGTTGGCGAGCGCGAGTAGATCGACCCCCAGCAACGTGTAAGTCGTCCGGCCAAAACCGGCGGCCTCACCCGGGGCCTGCGCCTGAGCGGCGGTCGCTTCAAGGACAGGCACGATGTGCACGGGTCGAGTGCCGAGCACCGCGCGCAATTCCCCGAGCACGCTTTCCGGCAAGGTACCCGCTGGGGCTTGCACGATGAGATCACTCTGGCCCGTAAGCGTATCGGTAAAATGCGTGAAACTGGAAACCGCCGCACGATTGGCCAAGCGAATCGCGACAAAAACCGCTACCCCGAGCGCGAGGATACCGATGAGCAGCAAACAGGCGCGCGGTGCGAGCCGGGCGTGACGCAGGGAGAACCGCTGCAACAAGAGACTAATCACCGAGCCATTCATCCCTGCATGACAATGCGACCATCGCGCAGATTAATGCGGCGATGACAAATGGCCGCGGCTTCTTCGCTGTGCGTAACTAACACAAGCGCGGTGCCCGTCTCATCACTTAGTTCGCGGAGGAGTACGAGGATATTGGCGCCATTAGAGGAATCGAGGTTGCCTGTGGGTTCATCGGCTAGCACGAGACGGGGCCGATGGATCAGCGCGCGGGCAATCGCGACGCGTTGCTGTTCGCCACCCGAGAGTTGACCCGGCAAGGCCGCAGCCCGCGACGAAAGACCTACGCGATCGAGAGCAACAGCGACACGCGCGGCACGTTCAACCGCCGGCACCGCGATGAGTTGCAGAGGAATCTCGATATTTTCGGCGGCGGTGAGCGTGGGTAGTAGATGGAAAAACTGAAAAATAGTGCCAATTTCTACGCGCCTCAGCCGCGCCAGCGACATGGAGTCAAGGGCGTGCACGGGCGAGCCACGAATCGTAATGGCCCCGGCGTCGGGCCGGTCCACGCCACCGAGACAATTGAGCAAAGTGGTCTTGCCGCTGCCGGAGGGTCCGGTGAGCGCGACGCGTTCACCCGCACCGACCATGAACGAAACATCGTCGAGTACGCGACGCGCTCCGTAATTTTTAACCAAGGCAGCGACCGAAAGGACTGGAGATTGAGCAGCAACCATCTCGCACCAAAGGAAACCAAGAAGTCCCCAAACGCGAGGAGAGGACGCGAATTTCCTGTTACAAGTCTTAGCGAACATCAGTCCGCCACGCGACACCGCCGTCGCGAGGCAGAGAACAGCGAAATAAGGGAAAACCTCAGCTCACGAGCTTGGTGAGCTCAGGAATGACGCCGATAGGCAGTTCACGCATGGTTTCTCCGAAATAGAGAAAAATCGGGCCGGCTTCGACGGTGACTTGACCGGCGTGGATGCGGGCGACGGCACCGTTGCCAATCCCGAGCACCATTTCCTGGGGATTGATCCGGCGATAACCACGAATCTTCGAAGTGCGCGCCGCATACTCTGGCTCGCCGACTTTAGGGTGATGCGGATTGAAGATGCAGGGGAAAAACCCGAGCGCCGCGCGCGTGGGAACATCGACGACAGGAAAATCGTTCGTGCAGCCGATGTTGAGACCGGCGATGTTGCAGCCCGCGCTGGAGCCGTTGAACACGGCGCCGGCAAGGACGCGTTCGCGCAAGAGCGCAAGTTGGCCGGTTTCGTAGAGCTCACGCAGGAGTAAAAATGTGTCACCGCCGCCGACCATGAACGCATCGGCTTCTTCGATTTTTTTCAACGCGGCCTTACCGGAATAATGATGCAGAGACTCCGAGACGTAGCCGTCCTCGGCGAGCAGAGGTTGGAGTTTTTTTTCGGCGTTATCGCGCTCAGCTGGAATCGAGGCGTGCAGTATGAGCAGCACGTTCTTTCGCGCCCCGTAATGCAGCCGGTGCGCGGCGCTGACGGCGGGGAGAAGTTTACCGTCTTTGGTAATCGTGCCTCCGCTTACGAGTGCAGAAACGCGGGGCGAGGCATGAAGATTCGGCGCGGCGGGATACGGTGGGCGATCACCCGGTGCAGCGATCGCTCGGCGGGGGAATAGTGCGGCGGCGCCAGCAGCGGCAGCGCAGGTTTTCAAAAAAGTGCGGCGATTGGGGATCATGGGAGAGGGATTTTCAGAAAATTTGGCAGTTAACTGCCGATGAGTAGAACCGCTTTGAAGAAGATCAGGATAAAGCCTACGAGCGCACAACAGCTGATAAAGCCCAACGCGTCGGTGCGGTCCCAACGGGTGAATTCCCAGTTGGAGCGTGGAAATAGTTTATGATGATCGAACCGTTTTGGGTCCGCGTAGCCAGCTTGCACATCGAGGGCGTCTTGCTCGAGCGTGGCCGCGACGGGCGTTTTCAGGCGCACATAAAAACGATCGACACGAACGGAGTCGGTCGGCCGCGTAAGCAGACTGACGACGAGGATAATCAAAATCGGCAACAACGCATCGACGACGTAGCGCGTCGTCATGAGCTGAGCGGAGTTAAATGCCCCCACATCGACGCCCAACAGCGACACGAGATAAACCTCGGTGCGAAACAGGCCTTTTCCGGTCTTGGGTGAGTTTAAATCTTTCGGGTTCACCCGCGTGACACCTTCTTCGAAGAACACCGAAACCGATTCGGTGCGCTGCGTGCGTTGAATCGCATCGCCCACTGATTTAGCGAGACCGGCCGCCACATCTGCGGCGTTGGCTCGGGCGGAAACCGTGACCACGCGTTCATGCGTCATGCGGGTGAGCGCCGCCGATTGCGCGAGCGGCGCTATTGCCGGAACCGTCCATGGCACGAGGGCCACCAAAACTAAGGTCGCAACCACCTGCACGCGCACGGCGATTTCGGTCACCCGGCGCCAGAGAAAAATCATAGTGATGGGAACGCCCCAAACCACGAGTAGCACGATGGCAAATTTCAAGAGCACTACGACGCTATTGAGATAAAGGCCCACCGCGACGCCGCACCCTAAAACAAACGGTACGCTGAGTCGCGCGATCACCATATAGTGACGCGCTGATTTTCTAGGGAACAACGGTTCGTATAGATTTTTGACCACGAGCCCTGAGACAACGACCGACTGCGCGCCAAGCCACGCGAGTTTGCCGCCGAGAATACCGGTAATCATCAGGCCGACGAGGCCGACCGGCAGCAGCGCCCGCGTGAGTAATCCCCAGGCTTGATCGGGATCCGCAAGGTTGGGCCCAAAAATCGCAACCGCGATCAACCCGCAGTAGCACCACGCAATCGTGACGAAGCGCTTGCTGAAACCACCGGTGACGGCGCCCAAGCGGGCCGCCATCTCGTTTTTAGCGGAACCGGCGATGGTCATGTTAGCCTGAGAACCCACGATGCCGACGACCTGGATGAGCAGCAACGCACCAATGGAATACCAGGTGTATTCGCTGAGGCCTCCGCCACCAAAAAGGTTAAACATCACGGCAGGCACTTTCTCGTGCAGGGCCGTGAATCCCCCGAGTTTAATGAGTCCAAATGGGATCAAAATAACCGAGATCACGATGACGAGTACCGCCTGTACCGCATCAACCACAGCCGAAGCTTTGAGTCCACCGAGCATCACGAACACCGCGACGAGGACCGAGGAAATGAGATAAAATAAAATTGGCCTCAGGTAGGTAACGAAGGGCTGAAGTTCTCCGCGGCTGTAAGAATCCTTGAGTAATTCATAGCGTGTCGCCGCGGTGGCCGCGAGCGGTGCAATTTGACGTTGCTCGCGCAGAGATACAAATTCGTGGTATTCGGCGACCGATTGCCGCTCGGCGGGCGAATACATGGCGACTTCTTTGACCATCAATGGTTGTAGCGTTTTCAGTGCGACAACGTTACCACCAGCGATACCGACAATCGACATCATGACCGTCGTGATGGCGTAAAACGTCGCGAGAAATTTCCGACCAAAACGATCTTCAAACAAATCAGCCATCGTGGTAAGCCGAACGCGACGAAACCAGACGTTGCTGAACCAAAAATACGGCGTGAGGAACAACGTGATGAGCGAGAGCCAACCGCCGCCTGCGCCTTGTCGGTAAACTGAGCTGGCGGTCGTCGTCGCCAAACTTGGGTCGGTCATATTACCAAAGCTCAGGAAAAATTGGAGCCACTTGCCCAGCGAACGGCCGCCGAGGAAAAAGTCCCCTTGGCCTTTCACGCCATGGGAAAAAATTTTACCGATGGCCAAAACAACACCGATGTAAATCAGTACGATCGCTGCATCGAGTGGATGGAGACCGAGAAGAGTAGAAAGCATAAATAAACAAATGAGGGGTAAAAAACGTTAGCGATGAACCGAAGGTGCTGGCAAGGGCCAGAGGCCCATGGCGGTCAAACGCGGGGCGAGTCCGTGAATTTTAACGAGCTCGGCGACTTCCACAGGTGAAGAACGGGTAGCGCTGAGCGCGGGTTCATCGGCGAGAAAAAGCGTGAGCGCGCCGATAGTAGCGGAGGACTCAGCGAGAAGCTTCGGGTCGCTCTTGTCGAAGGTGTCGGCGACATCGTGGTAGTAGCGGTTAACCTCGCGATCGATGAAGGCACCAAAGGTAATGACGTTGACGCCGTCGAGTTGGTAAGGCGTGTGATCGCTGGCTAGCCATGCGACGTTTTTGACGCCCTCGCGAAGGCGCTCGACCGGCATCGTGGCGGCGAAACGCGTCAGCAGGGGCACCAGCGCAGCGGCGCCACAGGCATTCACCGACAACGGATAACCGACCATGTCGAGATTCACCATTGCAGCGATTGGCTCGGTGCGGGCGACGGAGGACGCATGACGCGAACCCCAGAGGCCTTGTTCTTCGCCATTGTACCAGATAAGTTCAATGGGGCGCAGGCGATCGGCGGGATGGGCCGCGAGGTATTTGGCTATAGTGAAGAGTTGGGCTAGTCCGATACCGTTATCCATCGCGCCTTGACCGAGATCCCAAGAATCAAAGTGAGCACCGATTACGATTTTTTCCGTGATGCGACCTGGAAAACGCACGATCAAGTTGGTGGTTTCGATGCTCGCACAATGAGAGCGCGTATGCAGACGAACGCGGACGTTTTGGCCGCGAGCGAGGAGTCGGCCCATCCAGCGGCCTTCTTCTTGCGCGATACTGTAGACGGGGATCTTAACGGGTTCGCCACTGAAGGCGCCGGTGCGAGCGAGAAGTTGGCCGCCGGCTTCGCGATTTATAAAAAGCACACCAAGCATGCCGCGCTCCACGGCGGCTTTTTCGTAAAGACCGCGGGGGACGGTGGTATTGGCGGCGAGTAGACCGACTTTCCCCCGCACTTCAATCTTAGCGAAATCTTCGTCTCGACCCTGGCCGATATCAACCACGTCGGCCTCGAACGGCGCGTGAGCTTGCGTGTAAGAGAGCGCGGCAACACGTAGGCGGCGGGGCGCGGGCAAGGGCGCGAGCAGCGTGACTTCGTCGTCACCGCGCACCCAGCCAGGCATAGTGAAATTCTGCCGCTCCGGCTTTAAGCCGAGCGCGCGGAGCTCGTTGACGAGTGCCTCCATCGCCGCGCGGCTGGCGGGGCTACCGGTGAGTCGACCACCGAAATCGTCGCAGAGTCGGCCGAGTAATTCGTAGCCCGAGCGGTCCGCTAGGAGTTCGGTTACGACAGGAAGCGGCGCGGGTTGAGCGCAGAGCACCGAGGCAGCGGCAATAACAACAGCGAGGACGCGGAAGTAATTCATGATGGAGTTTAAACGCGATACAGGCGCGGTTTATTTGATGCGATCGGTCACGATGAGGTTATTGAAGTCGAGCACACGCTCGAGTTTGCCGTGAGTGATGGAGAGTTTCCGGCTGTTGAGTTCGGAATTAAGATATGGGCCTTCGAATAATTTCCACTTGGCGTAATCGATCGCACGACCGTCGACCGTCGGGACTTGGTCAAAAGTGAAGGCGAGTTTCTTACCGCGTAAGCTGGTGAATAGAACCGACGGTGTGGGCTCGAGGCGAAAAGTGAGCGAGAGTGCGTTGATCGCGGCCTTGAAGGCGGCGAAATCCTTGAATTCGCTGGCGCTCGCGGCCTGCACGATGGTGCCGTTTTTGAGGTGCGGGCTAACGAGCAAACGTCCGCCGAGGTCGCGGCGAACCTTGGCCCAACCGCTGGAATGATGTAGATATTTTTCCCAATGATAAGGTGCGAGCGGGCGATAGGCTAAATAAGTTTTTCCGCCTTGGGCGAAGATCCAGCCGGACGGATCTTCGCTGATGTTGACGAGATCCTTTGAGAAGAAACCGTTGATATGCGGGAAGCGCGTATCGGCGGGAATATCGTAGAGGGCGATGACGGTATCGAGGTCTTGGCAGACGCGTTCGTAGGGCGAGCTGCCCATGATTTTATCGGGCGAATCGTAGGAGGGTTTGCCCTCGAAAGTGACGGCTTTGATCATCGGCTCGGGATACGTCACAAACATGGATTCCATCGCCCACATGGATGAAAACGGATGCAGCGAGAACATCGTGTTATGTTTCCCGCGCGGATCCGCCTCCGCCCACGTCACGTCCCAAACGTGAGCTTGAATGACATCCATGAGGCCTCCCCGCGTCGAGCCGACGGCGTAATCACGACGCAGGTAGTTGGTCTTGTAGACGGGCGGAGAAAGTTCGTCGCTGTAACGCCAGAAACGGCGAACGCGCGCGCGGTCGCGTTGCAGGTAGTCGCCGGCGCGATCGGTCGCGATGCGGTAAATGACTTCGGGGACTTCGTAGTTGGCCGCGAGCGGGGCGAAATAAAGCCCCCAGCCGCCGTAGCCAGCCGTCGGCGGCGTGTTACCGAATAGCAGCCAGCTGAAATAGGAGGCCATCGCCTGCCAGCGTTCGATGGCGGAGCCTTCATCGGTGCGAGCGTTGGGGCCGCGCAGGACGCCGTTGAGGGTATTGGCGGCGAGCTCAGCGAAGAGCCAGTCGAGCATCATGGCGCCGCGTTTTTTCATCACCGGATCTTTCGCCCAATTGGCGAGGAACTGCAGCGGAATTACATATTCACCGATGTAATGCGTGGGGTTGAATTCGCCTTGGCCGACGGTCGTAGCGAGATCCATCCAGTGAATCAGGTACGAGCGCGCCTCGGCGAGATTCTCGGAGGAGGATTTACCGGAATACCACGACTCCGCCGGTTCGTTGGGGTAGAGTTCGGCCATCAGATAAAGTGAAATATAATACATTGCCCAGTGGTTCTCGGTGTCGCCGCGCAGTTGCCGCGTCGTACGCCACGCCGTACGGATCGAGGCGAGAGCCTCCGAGGAGAGATGATCGCGGCCCAAATACGCGATACAGACTGTGGGGAACATCCAGAAAGGACCCGTGCCAGGGTCGCTCATCAGATTGATCACGCGCTGCGAACAGCCGAGTAAATCCTCCCGCAGTACAATCTTCGCCGCGATCATGGCTAAATCGAGTTTGGCAGGATCGTCGGTCTTAGCCTGGCCGCCATCGGCGGCCCAGTTAATGACTTCGTTGACGCGCGCGAGGTATTCAGCGCGACGCTTCGCCGGATCCAGCACCGGCGCGGTCGAGGGCGGAGGACCTTCAAAGGCTGGTTGCGCCGCGACGAAGAGGGCCGAAAAAGAAAAAATTAGAACAGAGGTAAAAGCGCGTTTCATAGCGAGAATAGTTCGAAGGATTAATGAGCGCTCTTGGGCTGGATGAGGAATTTGTTCACCACCGATCCGGCCAGCGAATCGGGTTTCCACGTGCGCCCGAAGTCCGAGGAAACGAAAAGTGTCTCGGCGACGACACTCGCGTAAAGTTGCCCGGTCGGATCGACACCGACGCGCCACACGCGATGCGGTGCGGGCAAACCGGCGTTGCGATCAATCCAAGTCTGACCGCCATCTTCGCTCGTCAACGCACCGAGACCCCAGCTGCCGATCGCGAGGCGCTGCGCGTTCGTGACATCGAACGTGATGTTATAAAGCGGATGCGTGGTCGGCACCGCGGCGAGCTTTTTCCACGACTGACCGCCGTCGACCGAGCGCCAAGCACCGGCGCTCTGCGTCACGGCCAGCCAGACGAGCGGATCATGCGGAGATTGTTGGATATCGAGGACCATTTCCTTCGTCGGTAAAACTTGGCGCCAATGGAGCGCGGCGTCTTCGGTGAGATAGACGCCGAGTTCACAACCAGCTAAAACGCGACCGGCCCGCGCGCGATCAATCTGGAGCACTTGCGTATATTTGCCGCGGGCGGGCAGACCGTTTTCGCGACGCACGAGTGTTTGCGCTCGGTCAGAGGAAAATGCGACGCCATCGGGTAGCGCCAAGTAAACGTGATCAGGGGCGTGCGGATCAACAGCGACATCGCGTGCCTCAGTGATGGTCCAGTCGTTGCACATGCGCCAGAGTTTACCGCCGTCGAGGCTGCGCCAGAGCCCGTTGAGGCCCGTGGTGTAAATGACGTTGCGATCGCGTGGATCGAACGCGAGGGCGCTGATGCCCGTGTCATTGTAACCGAGGTGCTGCCACTCGCCCGCGGCGTCACGTTGAAAAATACCGTTAGTTGTGACGATTTTGGAGCCGATGACGTAGTTGCGATTGATATTAGCGCAGACAAAAAAATCGTAGGCAGGCGCAGCGGCCGCGAGAGTCCTCAGCGCCAAAAGACCGAAGAGAATGAAAGCTGAGATTTTCGTATTCATGAAAAAAAGGAAATGGATGGCGCAGAAAACTAGGTTCCGAGGTTGCGATGAGCGGAGAATTCGTCCGACGTGAGCAGATAATTTTTATGAAAACATTCCTGCGCCTTGGGTTGATCACGCTTTGCTCGTTCGTCGTTCTGAACGCAGCTGATGCTACTACGCCCGAGCAGAAACTTGCGGCGCTGGGGCTCAAGCTCCCGAGCGTACCAGCGGCAATCGCCAACTACGTACCCGCGGTGCGCAGCGGAAATCTGGTGTTTCTCGCCGGACAAATCGCGCGCGGCCCCGACGGAAAATTTCTCGCCGGTAAAGTCGGCCGCCAACTGAGCGAAGCACAGGGCGCCGACGTCGCGCGCACGTGTGCGCTGCAACTCATCGCGGTGTTGCAAGCCGAGGTCGGCGATCTCGCGCGCGTGAAACGCATCGTGAAGGTCACCGGTTTTGTGAATTGCACGGATGAATTCACCGCGCAGCCGAAGGTCATTAACGGAGCCTCCGATTTGTTCGTCGCGGTGTTTGGCGAAAAGGGCCGGCACGCACGCGCGGCGGTGGGCGTGTCGTCGTTGCCGGCCGGTGCGCCGGTGGAGATCGAGTTGGTCGCCGAGCTGGAACCCGCCACGCCCTGAGGCTGGGCCGCGACCGAGCGAGGTCGCAGCACAGGCCGAAGGAGAACGTGGGTGAGCAGCCATGACGGTTTATAAATCGCGGAGCGAGGCGCGCACGCCGGAGATGACGCGTTCGCACTCGGCGTGAGAATTAAAGATGTGCGTCGAGACGCGCACCGCTTCGAGTTTCTGCTCCGTGATAGGTCTGCAGCGGAGCTGATGCGATTTTAGCAGGTAGGTAAAAAATTTGGCAGCGTCGGCGCGCGGATGAGAAAACGTCGTCATCGAGGAACGGAGTTCATCATGCCGTGGGGTGTGCATAATAATGCCGTCGATACGGGAAATTTCCTCGAATAGCCGCGTGGCGAGTTCGCGGCCGTGGGCGGCGATGCGCGCGATGCCGATGCGTTCTTGAAACTGCACCGCTTCGGCGAGGCCGACGATGAGGCCAGCGTTGCGCGTGCCGTATTCGTGGCGCAGGGCGCCGGGTGCGTATTTGAGTTCGCCGGGCAAGTAGGGCAACTCGGCGGCGTGGGCGCCAGTGAGCGGCACAGTGACATCCGCGGTACGATCGTGGCGCAGATAGAGCAGGCCGGTCTCATGCGGACCACCGAGCCATTTGTGGCCGCTGAGCGCGAACGAATCGCAGCCGATGGCGGCAAAGTTCACAGGAATCATGCCAACGGATTGGGCGCCATCGATGTGGAACCAAATGCCACGTGCCGCGGCGAAGGCGGCAATCTCGCGCACGGGCATCACGAGTCCGGTGGTGCACGTGATGTGGCTGACTTGGATCACGCGCGTGCGCGGAGTCACGAGTTCGCTGATGCGAGCGAGGTTGGCGGCGGGGCTGGCGTTATCGGGGACGAAGATTTTCACCTTCACGCCGCGCAGGTTGGCTTGGTTATACCAGGTGAAGGAGCCACCGGGGTGCGCATGGGATTCAAAGATAACCTCGTCGCCTTCGCGCAGTTTGAGACCGGCGGCGATGATGGACGTGGCTTCGGTGGCGTTGCGCGTGAAACAAATTTCGTGGGGCTTCACGCCGGTGTAGCGCGCGAGCGTCTCGCGGGCCGGCTCGATCAAAGCGTAACCGGTTTCAGAATGCTCCTGGAGCTGGAGCATGGTGGAGAAAACTTTGTCGAGCACCGGCTGCGGCGTGGGTCCGAGACCGCCGACGTTGAGGTAAGTCGGGTTATCAAGCAGAGGAAACTGGGCGCGGACGGCGCGCCAGTAGGCTTCAGCGTTGCCCGTCGGAAACGGCGGGAGCGGAGCCGTCGCGGTTTTGCCCGTCGCGGCGGCGCGAGCGGGCGAGCTGAGTGCGAGCGCACCGAGCGCGCCGACCCCGAAATTTTGGAGAAAGGAGCGGCGGTCGGTGTTCATGCGATGGATTGAAATGTGAGTGTGTGGTCGAGGTGGAGTTCCGCGCCGGCCGCGAGCTCGAGGTTCTGGTCAAATTGAACCGGTAGAGCCGCGAGAGGATAATTGCGACGCACAAACCACGGGAGCGGGCCGGGGTTATTTTCGAAACGGATTTTCACGCGGTTAAGCGTGCCGTCGAGTTGACCGTGCCATTCCATCCAACGGGCCGAGGCGCCGTGGACGGCGGGAATACCATCGAGGCCGCCTTCGGCGGTGACTTTAATCGTCGGGTCGAGGTGATCGTCGAGGAGCTCGCGGGCACCACGGAATTGGAGGCCGTTGTAGTGCGAGCCGGCGAGGCCACCGTGCGAATGCGGGTTGCCGAGAGAGAGAGCGCGGCCGCTGACATTGGTGAGATGACTGCGCCATTGGAGCGACCAAGCTTGAGCGGCTTCGTCGACATTAAGGACGAGCGTGCGCGTCTCGCGGAAAAGCGTCTCATTGAGGCGGCGCCAAGCGAGGGTGTGCGCGAGTGTAGCGGTAGTACCGGAGGCTTCGAGGCGCGTCCACTCGAGGTGGTTTTGCGAGCCGTGATCGTCGCGCCATTTGTAACCGTCGCCGCGGAGACATGTGGGGCCACCCCAGAAGTTGGCGCCGGATACGTTGTTTAGTGTGAAGCTGAGCGCGTGGTGCCACGGGTGATCGTTGGGGCGGAAGTTAGTGAGCGTGTCGCCGGCAAGCGTGTTAACGGGGTGCGCGTAGGGGCGCGGGGATTCGTTGGCCGCAGTCGTTGGAATGTAGACGTAGCGCAACAAAACGCCTCCGCCGCAGTGGACGGTGACGGCGGAGCCGGGAGAGTGGTCGAGGCGGAGCGTTTTCATGAGCGATCAGCGAGGGTGAAGGTTTCTTTGAAATTGCCACCGGAGAATCGGCGCGTCGTAGCGGATGCGTCGGGGGCGATGACCGTGAGGTCGAGGCCGGCGGGGGCGTTGATCTTGAGCGTGAATTGGCCGGAGTGAATCTGCCAGGCAACTTCGATGGGGCCATGCGGCGTGCAGATGCTACCTGCGGCGTGGGTGAGTCCACAAAGATGCGGTTGAATGGTGACGCGGGCGAAACCGGGCGCGGTCGGAGTGACGCCTAAGATGCGTTGGAGAAACTCGAGCGCGGGATGCGCCGACCACGCGTGACAAAGCGAGCGCCAGTAGGAGTTTTCCTCTACGAAGGTCGTGAGACCGTAATCAAGCGATTCGTGCCACGGGCCGAGGTAGGTTGGCATGCGGTCGTAGAGTCCGGCGCGCACGAGGGCGGTAAAAATAAAGTGCCAGCAAAAGAATGAGCCGGGAGCGAGTTTCGCATCGAGCGGGAAACGCTCAAAGATGCGCTTGATCTCACGCGGGCCGGCGAGTCCGGCGATGATCGCCCATGCGTTGCCGTATTGGGAGACTTCGGGTCCTCCGGGGCGGTCGAAATAAAGCCCCTCAGTTTCACTCCAAGTAAGCGCGTGCAAAGCGGGACGCAGGCGAGCGGCTTCGGCTTCGAGTCCGGTGATTTCAGCAACGTTGCGCTCGGCGTCGGCAAGACGCAGAAGCTCGGCCATCTCGGCGAGACCTTGGATGTATTGCGCGCTCAAGATCGTCGTGGGACCGGCATCGGCACCCGGCACGACGCCACGCGGCCACCAGGGACACCAGTCAGTAATGTTCCAGAAGGGCAACTTGGCAGGCAGGCCACTCGCGTCGGTGTGGCGGCGATACCAATCGAGAACAGCGCGGGCGCCGGGCAGCAAATCGCGTACGGTGGCGACGTCGCCGGAGCACATGACGTAGTCGCGGATATTGGTGATCCAGTGCAACGACCAGGTGGGGATAATCTGCACGAGCCGTGACGGGTAACGGCTCTGCGTGAGTCCGTCGGAGAGCCGCGACCAATCGAAGTGATACAGCGCTTGTTTACTGAGCCGGTAATCACCAGTTGCGAGCATCGCGATCTTCGAGGTGATCATCGTATCCCCGGCATATTGCATCTGCTCATAGTGCGGGCAGTCCTCAAAGGTCTCGTGTGAGCACAACCGCATCGTTTCCAAACTCGCCGTCCATACGCGATCGAGTCGCGCATCGGAGGAGGCAAACGTCGAGGAGATGCGATATGGATAAGCGGTGAAACGTTGCGTGCAGGCGTGCACGGTGAGAGGCGCGTCGCCGACCTTGATGCGCAAGCCGACGTAGCGGTAGGCACGCCAATGCAGCGGTTCAAAGCGCTCAGGCGCGGCAGTCGTGCCGTTACCGGAGGGCTCCCAAATATCACACCAGCCGGTAATCTTGCCGCGGCGGTCAAAGGTCCAACCGGTGTTCTCGTCGGCGAAATGCGATGCGAGATTGGCGAGCGGTTGTTTCTTACCGAGCAAGATCGCGCCGGGCGTTTCCCAAGGCAGTCGTAACGCCTCGGCGTAGGTCAAGCGCACGTTCGCGCCCGCTCCGCCAGAAATCACCAATTGCGGAAACGCAGAGGTGAGTTTCGTGTGATCCAAAATCAGATCCACCTCCTTGCCTGCGGGCAAGGTCACCGGCCGGCCTTGCGTGATCATCGCCAGCCAATCCGGCGAAGCGTCGCGTCCGCCCGGCACGAAGACGTCGCTAAAAAGATCCATGCGTTCTTCCTCGAGCATCGGAATCATCCGCGGCACCAAGCCGTAGGGGCTCGTCGGATCGCGGCGATTCTCCAAAAGCTCTGCTTTAAAGAGCACATGCGCCGCCGCCCAACTGAAGTCGTCGAATTCGGGCAGGTTCCACCCTGTAGGCAATAAGCGTGAGACCCGATGTTCGAAATAGCCGAGATAACCTTCGAAAGTCGTGTTTTCGTTTTGGAACCGGTGCGCCGTGTCGACGGCCACTCTCCACGAGGAATCCGTGCGGAGGTCGTGCAGGACTTGGCCGGCGCCATCCCGCAACGCACCCTCGAGCACCCAACCACCTGTATACGTCATGATGGAGCACGGGGCACCGAGCAACGCCGGCCGATGCGCCACCCGCGACATGTCCTGCACGAGCGCGGCGAGCACATTGCGCCCCGCTCGCAGGAGCGGTTTAAGGTCAAATGTCTCGTAAAAATGATGATTTACATCGCCCTTAGCCGGACCGCGCCCGACCAACACGCCGTTACAATAGAACAAATAGCGGCTATCACCGGAGACGTGGACCGTCAGCGCCGCCGCGGCTAAATCCTTAATTTCAAAGCTCCGGCGAAACAACCGCACTTGGTAATGCGATGGCGTCGAGGCGTCAGGCGCCGGCGCTCCGTGCGAGCCTTCGGCGGACCAAATCCAAGTGGCGGAATCAATAAACGGTTTCATGTGGCGAGCAACAAATAGATAAAAGCGGGCTGAAAGTGCTGGGGTAAGGGATTAAACTAGAGAAAAGGATCAGCAGACCCACAGAAAATCGCCCAAAAATGAGGTGCTTTCAACTAGCAACGCAGCCTGAGTTAAGTGCAAGGCTCGTTTCAGAATGTTCTAGTCATTTTTCAGATTTCAATCAGTATTTTCTATGAAATTTCAAAATGACGCTTTCAAACGCCCCTAAGTCACCTCGTCTGATTCAATGCGCCTCTCCGTGGTCCATGCACGACTGGCCCTCAAAACGCCGTGAGTGGTCGCTCGAGCAAAAGCTAGATGCGATTGACGCCGCCGGTTTCGACGGGGTCTGCGCTTATGTGACGCCCGAGCTTAAAGCGGGCGCGGATCAACGTGGCTTGGTGCTGATGAGCGGCTTTGATTGCGGGGATTTGGCCGTGGCCAAACCACGGCTAGAGGCCCAGAAAAAACTAGGGGTTCATTTCATTAACATACAGCTACTTAATCATGATACACCGCCAGAAAAAGCTGCGGCCATGGCGGTCCGCTTGATCAAACTTTCTCAGTCCCTGGAACTCGGCGTCCACATCGAAGTCCACCGTGATACAGCGACGGAAACACCAGAAAAATTCAGCGAAATCTCTCGTATCTACAAGAAAACCACGCGCCAGATCATGCCCGTCACCTGGGACCACTCGCATTTCGCAATCTCTAAGCACGTAATGCCCAAAGACTATTCCAGCCGACTGCTCGCCTGGCCAGAATCGATCCAGCATTCTCAAATGTTTCACCTGCGTCCATTTAACAGCCAACATTGCCAGGTACCGGTAACGGATGGTCACGGGAAACCCACCCCTGAATTCCGCGATTACCTAGCCTTCGTCGAAGACCTTTTCACTCTTTGGCTCAAAGGACCGCGCCCTGGCAACACGCTCTGGACCTGCCCCGAATTAGGGATGAGCCACGGATATCACGTGAGCACCCATCCCCACCCGTGGCCCGACGCCATGGCCGCGCGCAAAGCCTACGCCGGCGCCTGGCGCCGCGCCCTCAAACGCGCCGCTTAAATCGTCCTTAAGCCTTCATTTCGCGCACCCAACACACCTAGGCTCAGCAACAAAAATCCTTGACCAAACCTCGAGATTTCAGTGAATTCTTTCTGAAACTTTCAGGTTACCTCGCATGCCCCCCCTGCTTATAGCTGACATTGCCCGTAAGGCTAAGGTCTCGCCCGCAACTGTATCGCGCGTGATCAACCAGCCCCACTTGGTCGCGCCCGATCGGCTCGAGCGCGTCCGTTCGGTAATGGCCGAGTCTGACTACGTCCCGACGCCGCTGCACCGCCGGCGCGGACCGAAATCACGGCTAGCGACCCCGAAAAAAATCGCTGTCTGGTTCGTCGGCGCAAAGAAAAATTCTAGTTTTAATTGGTTCCAAGATCAGCTGTTGCAGACTCAGCATTCCAATGATCGCCAACGTCTTGAACTCAGCGTCTTGTTCACCGACACGCCCGATGACCTCCCCCGCGCTTTGGCGGAGCGCCAAGTTGACGGCGTGATCATCCAAGGCATGGAGCCTTCCCCAGCCTGCCTCGCCAAACTCGGCGACTTGCCCAACGTATGGTTCATGACCCGGCGTTCGCAGACCTACGCCGGCGACTTTGTCGAACCTGACAACGACGCCAACGGTCGCATGGCCGCAAACTACCTTCACCTGCACGGCCACAAATCCCTCGCCGTGATCGCCGCCGACTCAGGTTACAGCGCCGTGGGCTGGCGCGTTAAGGCCTTTGTGGAGCAAGCTAAGGAGCTCGGCCTCACCGTCCACAGTATCCTTGGTAAGACCAAGCCCGTTAACTTCCTAGAGATCGTACCCGTCCACGAAGAAAGCGACGCGCTCGCCAAACGATTCTGCCAAATCGGCCCCCGCCCGACCGGTATATACATCCCAGTCGATCATTTCTGCGGCTCGCTCTTCCGCTCGCTCAGGCTGGCTGGACTAAAATCTGAACGCGATTTCGAAGCCATTTTAGGCAATTACAATCCTGTCATATACCACAATCTCGATCACCTGCCCCCAGCGCTTGACATCAACCTCCCTACGCTCGTGCGCAAGGTCGTTGATCACCTCGTCTGGCGCATCGATAACCCTAAGATCATAGGCCGTATAGGCATAACCGTAGCCCCAAGCCTGGTGGTCGCCACCAGCCAAAATAGCCAAATGATTGCGTAAGGGCTTCTTTTTTTTCTCGCTCTGAATCAATAATTCCTCATTTTTTCCGATCCTTTGACAGCGCTCAATCGCTGAGAAAAGACCGGCAAACGACCAACCCCCACACAATAAGAATGAAATCAGAAACCAGCACCGCACCCAGGGCCAAGAAATACTTGGTTTCCTGTTTGGCCGCGTTGATGGCTGTCTCGGCCCCCATGGGCTTTGCAGCTGACAACGACGCCTTGAAGAAACTCCAAGACGAAAACGCCGCCCTTCGCAAGCGCCTCGCCGCGCTAGAAGGCAGCTCCACCCAGGCCGCCGCTCCGGCCGCCTCCGCTCCCGCCGGCATGGCGGCTAAAGCCCCATCTCTGAAAGCCGATGAAGGCGTGCAGACGATGTCCGCGTTCGAAATTAAATCGGACAAGGATCAAGGCTACCTCCGCACCAACTCGGTGACGGCGACCCGTATCAACATGGCGATCCAAAACATCCCGATCTCCGTGTCGGTCATGTCGAAGGACTTCCTTGATGATTCGAACATTCGTTCGATCACCGACATCCTCCGTTACTCCTCCTCTGGCTCTGGCGACAATCGCTTCGCGATGGCTCGTCCGTCCAACTCGGCGACCCCACAAGGTGCGTTCACGCTCCGCGGCTTCCCGATCAACTCGCTGCTGCGTAACGGCGTCTCCCGATACATCGGCTACAACGTGAACAACGTTGACCGCGTTGAAATCGTGAAGGGCCCGGCCTCCGTGTTCTTCGGCGCGGGTTACCCCGGCGGCGTTATCAACTATATCACCAAGCAACCCGTCTTCGGCAAAATCCCAACGACTCTCAGCTATACCGTAGGTGATAATAACGTGAACCGTGTGCTGCTGGATAACAACACCCAGCTCTCCAAGAAAGCCGCGATGCGCATCGTCGGCTCTTGGGAAAACAGCAGCGGCGCCCGCAACTTCGAATACAACAAGACGAACAGCCTAACGGCCAACATCTCGTTCATTCCCTTCGACAGCGGTAAGGTCAAGCTGACCGCCGAAGTCGAAGCCTACGACTCGAAGTTCAACACCAATCAATGGGATTGGATCTACCCAGACGGCTGGTTCCAAGCCTACTCCGCCCCAAGCGCGGCTCTCATCTCCGCCGCTGGTCTCTCGGCCAACGCCGACCCAGTCGCCGCTTACCGCGCCCGCATCTTTGCGGCCCCAGGCAATTACATGGTAGACGTGCGTAACGCGGCCGGCAATCAGGCCCTACCTCTCTACACCAAAATCACTGACGGTGCTTATTACACCGACAAGAGCGGCCAACGCATCCACGATAAAGGCTTCAACTGGACCAATCGTGGTTCTTACTCCAAGCAGCATGTCGACACCGCGACCTTCACGGTCGAGGCCGCTCCAACTAGCTGGATGGACGCACGCTACGTTCTCACCAACGAAAACGGCGTGTTCGACAATAAAGAAGGTTACATTCAGCCCAACGCTGACGGTCGTACCTTCAACGCCCAAGCTGCCGTTAACTCCTCCGGTTACTACCGCAAGGTGCAGAATCATCAGTTCGACTTGATCTTCAAAGCCACCAAATTTGGCGTGAAGAATACCCTCCTGGTCGGCGGCGTGTTCATCGAGCAGATGCAGCAATACAATGCCGTTGCCCCCAACGGTATCAGCTACGCCCAAGTCCCCGGCGCCACGAACCCATTGGGTAACCCTGGCGTCCTTCCTGATGGCACGGGTGGCTCTTTGGCCAAGCTCGTTTCCACCGGTGACGTTCCAGTAAACCAAGTTATTCGTGACCGCTTCGGCGTCATCAAGACCGTCCAACAAGTCTTCACGCAATGGGACCCAGGTGCGGAAATCGCCCCCGATGTTAACCGCATCATCCTATTCGATCGTACCGCGATGGACGGCTACAAAACCCAAGACCAATCCGGCTACATGAACTACAACGGTTCTATGCTAGATGACCGCCTCAACGTGCTCGCCGGCGTCCGCCGCGAAATGCACCGCGACAGCGGCCAATACCTTACGGCCAACTTCCCGTGGGTCTCAAATCCTCCGTACGCGTTCGCAGATCAAAAGACCTGGGATCCTGGCTTCTATAACTACTCGCCTTCATACGCCGGTGGTTACGACCAGTTCTACCGTACGGCTGGCACCTCCTACATGGGCGGTCTGTCCTACCAAATCAAAAAAGACGTGAATATCTTCACGTCCTACTCGAAGACGTTCCGTATTAACTTTGGTAACGCCGGTGGTATCGGTACGATCGACGTTCCTTACATCTGGAACGCGGCCCGCACCTACCTGGCCACCCAAGGCAAGAACTCCTTTAGCTACGACGGTAAAACGATCGCTTCAGAAGCTGATCTCGGCGCCGCTCTCTCGGCCAATGGTGCGCTCACCAAGGTCCCGAACGAAACCGGCACGAATCTCGAGTTCGGTGTTAAGACCAGCCTCTGGGATAACAAGCTCGTGAGCACCTTCTCAGTGTTCCGCGCCGAGCGTTCTAACCAACGCTATGACGACAGCGCCAAGCAGCTCGCCGAACCCCTCAACTATGGTAACAACTTGGGAATCTTCGGACCTGCCGGCACCGTCGGCCCTGATGGCGTCGTTCGCGCCAACAGCCGCGTGCTGCGCTGGCGCACGACCGGTCTAAAGAACCGGATCGAAGGTGCTGATTTCGAGGCCGTCTACTCCCCAGCTCGTAACCTCCAAGTGGTGGTTAACGGCGCTTGGATGTGGACCGCTAAGACCCTCATCGAGCCCACCAAGCCCAAGCCCGGCACCACGGCCTTCAATGCGCTGTCCGCCGCTGGTAAGATCGACAACGAGATCTTCTACAACGCTCGTATCGAGAACGTACCAGAATACCGCCTCAACACGAACGCCAAGTACACGTTCACCAACGGCTCACTCGCTGGCCTCGCGGTCGGTGGCGCAGCCCGCTACTCCTCCGAGACGGTCATCGCGCGTAATCGCGATTGGAATCCTCTCGCGGGCGGCATGATGGCCGGTAACTTCTTGGTGTTCGACTCCACGGTGTCGTATCCTTGGGAAGTCCTCGGCTACAAGATCAACTCAAGCCTCGGCATCTACAACTTGCTCGACGAAAAATACTTCGAAGGCACGTTTGTCGCTTCGCCGCGCCGCACCTGGTTGTTGACCACCACGCTGAAGTTCTAATCAGCCGTTCGCTGCAGCGAACTTATCTCCCAAGGGCGGCGACCTCACGGTCGCCGCCCTTTTTTTATCTAGGCATCCGAGCTTCAGTAACACGATTCCAAACCATTAAATGACTAGCCAAGGCAAGGAGCTCTCAGGCGTTAATCATAACGTAAAAACTACTCCTTATTTCATGGCTCGCGCGTGGCTGCAAATAGAGCACAATAGATTTTCACCCTTGGGGCAGGAAACTAATCGTGCTTCGCTTCGTCTGTAACATTGGTTAGCCGAGTTCGCATTTATTACCCCTCCCCTTTTTTAAATACTATGAAAACCTACCTCATCCGTTTTTTAGCCGCCGGCTTCCTGGCCGCGCTCGTTGGTTGTAACACCAGCACCTTCGAGAGCCGCATCAAAGAAAATCAGTCTGAGTTCACGAAACTGCCTGAGATTGACCAGCAAATCATTCGCAACGGTTTCATTAAGATCGGCTACACGCCAGGGCTTGTTTACATCGCGCTTGAAAAACCAGAACGCAAAATACCTGGGGCGACGGCCAATGAAGAGACCTGGGTTTATCACAATTTTTATTCTAGTGACGGATCTAGTCTGACTCCTGCGCAAAAGATTAAGACAAATTACGCAGGTGCTTCGGGCTCGGGTTCGGGCTCTGCGCCGGTGGCCGGTGGCAAGCCTAACAACAACACCTTCAGTGTTGTACCAGATTTAGCTCAGGAAAACATCAAAGCGGAATCTATGATTAAGGTGCACGTAAAGTTTGTGGACGGCAAAGTTGCTTCCATCGATATCATGCGGCCCAACTAATCTAGGCGTTAGTTTACATTCCTAATTAAAGAGGAGTGTGCACAGCGGACATTAATAAGCCCCAAGAGCTGCTCAGGTGATTTTGGGGCTGACTCCAATTACCGCTAACCGGAGCATACCGTTCCCCCACTGAAACGAGCCTCGGCACATCATTTCGCCTCGAACTGCCCACCACCCCGGAGTTGGGCTAGACGCTTAGTCCATGGCCTGTGTGCTCAGGTTAAGGATTATTCCGGATTCTACGGCGACGCCTCTTATCTCTGGATGCGGTGGCTCGTTTTGCGCGCGGTCGGATTCGTGTTTATTGTTATTTTTCTGGGGATACTAGATGAAGCCCAATCTCTAATTGGTCCGCGCGGTCTGATTCCGCTTTCCTGGTTTCTCGAAAAAAATAAAGAGGCCTTTCCTGGTTTTCTTCAGGCCTTTATTCGTGCTCCGGGATTATTTTGGCTGTGCACAAGCGCTAGCATGATCACCACGATAGGCGCACTCGGGCTAGTGAGCGCCAGCGCTTTGGTGTTGAACCTCTGGCCAAGAGTAACCCTTAGCATCTGCTGGTTAAGCTTACTCTCCTTTGTTACGGCTTGGGGCATTTTCTCGGGCTCACAAGTCGACCAATTGATGCTTGAGACTGCGCTGCTATGCATCCCGTTTGCTCCAAATGGCATACGCCCCGGCCTCGGTGAAAATAGCCCGCCTCGAGCGATCGCGGTATTCATGATGCGCTGGCTGTTGTTCCGCGTGATGTTCGAGAATGGGATCGTCAAACTCCTATCGGGTGAACCGCGTTGGCTTAATTTCACGGCCATGGACGTACTCTACGAAACGAGCCCTCTGCCGACAGTTTTGGGCTATCATCTGCACCAAATGCCGCACGCGTTTCACGTCTTTGAGGTTCTGTTCACATTCGCGGCCGAGCTCGGCGCACCCCTCCTCGCCGTCTTTGGCGGCCGCAGGGGGCGCTGGATCGCATTCTTCACGTGGACTATTTTCCAGCTAGGAATACACCTCACCAATAATTTTGGCTGGCTCAATACCGCCTCCCTCGGCATCGGGCTGCTCTTAATCGACGACCAGATGTTAGCCGGCATAGCTCGTAGATTTTCCCTGAGACGTCTCCACGTCGCCTTCTCTCCTGCGATTGTCACCCCCGACGCACTCTCGGTCACCGCACGACGTGCGTTGAACAGCGCGCTATGGTTACATTTTTCTCTAACAATTTATTTTTTCGTCGTCCTGTGCCGCGTACCCACCGATAAAGCCCCGCTCAAGTGGCTACAACCCCTGCGAACCTTTATCGAACCACTCCGTAGCTCTAACGCATATACGCTCTACGCCACCCTCCTGCCTGCCCACTACGGTGTAGAATTTCTCGGCTCCAATGACGGCGGCACCACCTGGCGCACCTACGAGTACCGCTACTTGCCCCAGCGAGAAGATCGGATGAGTCCTTTCCTAGCACCTCGCTACGCACGCTTAGAACAAACCCTACAAATCGAAGCCACCCGGGACACCCCTTCACCTCTATATAAAGTCGTCGCCAGCCATATTCTACAAGGTGACATAGCCATAATCGGACTCTTTAAATCCAATCCATTCCCTGACCGTCCACCTCGTCTGCTGCGCCTTCCGGGTTACAAATACAATTTTACCGATTACAACTTGTATCAACAGACCGGCCGATTCTGGAGCAAGTCGTACGAGGGTGATTATCACCCTATGATGGCGCTCAACGCCCAGGGCCAAATCGAGTCTGCCGAAACGCCTGCTGACCATATTAGGCTTTTCGCGGAAAACGGCCACGCTTCCGCTCAAAACCAACTCGCCGACATGTATGCCAACGGTAACGGCGTCGCTCGAGATCGCGCGAAGTCTCTAACTTGGTACCGCGCCGCTGCGTTCCAAGGCTTCACGCCTGCTCAATTTACACTTGGCCTCATCTACGCCGAAGGTGATGGCGTTCCGAAGGATGAAATCGAAGCATTTGTATGGTTCGAACTAGCCGCCCGCGCTGGCGACGTTGAAGCTGCAAGAAACCGCACGATCGCACGCAGCCACATCGGCCCAATCGATATCGTAACTGCCCAAGCCAAAATCGAATCCTTAAGCCGAGCGATCACAGCCCGAACTAAAAAGCCCTGATCTTGGCGCCGCCTCAGGAAACTGGAGCCAACGTCTCCGCCACCGGTGTCCGATAGGCCTTCAACGCCGGCACCGCGCCGCCCAATGCACAGAGCGCTGTCATCACCAAAGGACACACCCAAAGCACCGCGTGACCGGAGGTCACATTCAAGACGACGCCCGTCTGCGCACGGATCACTTCGGCCACGCCCGCCAGTAACGCGAAATAAATCCCAAATCCAGCCGCCGCGCCGAGCACCCCGATGCAAGCCGCCTCGGCCACGACCGCACCGAAAATCATCCGCCGCCGCGCACCGAGCGCTCGCAAGATAGCCAGATCTCGCTGCCGAGCGCTCATCGAATTATAAATACTCGCCAAAACCGAACCCGCGGCGACTAACGCAACGAGATAAGCCACGAGCGCCAATACGCGATCAAACCACGAAATTTTCCCAAAAAGTTCCGTCATGATCGCGCCCACCGGGTACGCCAGCGTCATCCGGTTGCCCTGCTTGTTGATCATCATATCGAGCATGAACCCAGCCGTCGCCGCGCGCAGCTGGATCAACACCGCACTCACATCCGTCGCCGCCTTAGGATCGTGTCCACTCATCGTCTGCACGCCCTTAATTGGAATCCACACGACTTTATCCGCCGGCGTATTCGTCGGTGCCAGAATTCCGGTCACCGTAAAAACTTCGGCGTGCTGATTTTTCTCATCGAAGGCCAGTCCGTGAAAGGGATTAAACGTATCGCCCACTTTCAGCCCAAGACGCTCGGCCGCGAAGCTTCCCGCAACGGCCTCGCGTGAAGCATCAGCGAATATCTTTCCTCCACCGCTCAGCGCATATTTTTTTCCCGTCGCATATTCTACATTCGTAAATAGCTCCGGCACCGTGCCCACAATCCGATAGCCGCGCAGGTTATCGCCCACCGCGATCGGAATCGCCGTCTTAACCGCCGGATGCTTCCGGATAAACTCATAGTCAGCCCAAGCCAAATTTCCGGGCGAGGCTTCGAGATGGAAAATCCCATTCAAAACGAGCTGCAACTTCGACCCGCGCGCGCCCAGCACCGCATCAAACGCCGTCGAGGTCGAAACAAACGCCGCCTGCGCCTGCGTCTTCACCATCCACACGGTCATGAGTAACCCGCACGCGAGCGCGATGCTACCCGCCGTGATCAGCGTCGAGAGAGCGTGCTGCCGCAACGAGCGATAAATGATCAACGGGAGCGTCATGAAACCGCCTCCGTTGCTGTGGGCGAGGTGATCCCACCTCGCACCGTCTTGGCTTCGTTGATCACCGCGAAATCTTGCATCCCCTCAAACTGCGCGAGCACGCCATCGTCGTGACTCACGAGCAACAAAGCTGCCTCGTTTTCGCGGCAAACTTCGCGGATCAGCGCGAGCGCTTCTTTCGAACTCACACGGTCAAGATTGCCCGTGGGTTCGTCGGCCAGCACGAGTTTCGGCCGATTCGCCAATGCCCGCGCCACGGCCACGCGCTGTTGCTGACCGGTCGAAAGTTGCCGCGGGAAATGTCCGAGCCGATGCGCCAGTCCAACGCGCCCGAGCATTTCGATCGCGTGCGCACGATCCACGCCGCGGGGCCCGAAACTCATCCCGAGCAACACGTTTTCCAAAACGGTGTAGCCTTGGAGGAGGTTAAATGTCTGAAAAATATACCCGAGTTTGTCCGCGCGGAGTCGGTCGCGTTTCGCTTCAGGCAACGCCGCCATATCCACGCCGTCAATTTCGGCGCGCCCACCATCCGCCGCGAGAATCCCTGCGATCAAATGGAGAAACGTCGTCTTGCCGGAGCCGCTCTCGCCGCGCAACGCCCGCTGCTCGCCCGCCGCGAGTTCAAACCGCGGCACGCGCACAATTTCCACCCGCCCGCCTTCGGGCGCGTTGAACGATTTGGTGAGATCGACGATGTTTAACATGGCGCGAAAAAAAATCTCAGGCCCGTAGATCTATCTACTTCTTCTTTGGGCGAGGGCGTCGAAGCCCTTTTTTATCGCCGTCGGCCGAGGCCGCTACCTTAGTTTCGGCCGCCGTGAATTTCGAGGCCTTGGCGTTGACCCAGATTTCTTCTTTGGCGTTCAGGTTGAGCCAGAAAATTTCACCCGCGTGTTCGACAAAGACAGGTTTCTCGCGAGCTTTTTCGGGGGCTTTGAGGCCCGCGTTGAGGAGCGCAGCGAGTAATTCTTCGGGGGATTTTTCGAGGTTTTCGGCGACGCGATCGAGTTTGCCGGCAAAGCCGCCCGTCTTCGTTTCCTTCAATAAGAGGCGCACCCCGCTCAACACATTAGCCGGAGCGGGCGGAGGCGGGATCGCCGCGACGGGAGCGACAAATTCCGTCGGCGTAGTAGTGCTCGGAGTCGCGTCCGCCGCAGGAGCCGCCGAGGTGTCGCTGGCTAATTTTTCGCGGCCGTTGATCCACACGCCGCCGCGTGAATCTTGATTGAGCCACCACACGTGTTCACCGATCTCGACGAAAATAGGTTTATCGGTCGGCACGGGCGGTAACACGAGCCCGAGTGCCGCAAAGCCCGCCATCAAATCGGCATCCGAACAACGCAGGCCGCGCGCCAGGAACGGTAAACTACCCGAACCGCCGGGGCCGCGACGATTGCGGCGCATGAGCGGACGAACTTTGTCGAGTAACTCCGGACCCTGCGCGAGCGGTCCACCCGCCAGCGCGGCGGGCGCGGTCACAGGCGCGGTCGCGCCCTCGACCGGAAACATCGGTTCAACCACCGGCTTCGCGGGCGCCGCCTCGCGCGGCTTCGGCACAAAAACCGGAGCCTCCGGCCGCCGCGCCGTCGCATCCGCAAGCGGATCGCGCTGCGTTGCGGGGGCTTGAGGTTGCGCATTCGCCGGTGCCAAACTCTCGCCCTCGGGTGCCACATAAGACGTGGCCTTGACCGTGCGAAACACCGGACGCGGCTTCTCCTTCGTGTTAATCCAGAGTTCGCCGCGGCGGTTGATGTTTACCCAATAAACATCGCCGTCGTACTCGACGTAAGCCGGAGCGGAGTCTTCGTCGTCGGGCATCGTGAAGCCGCATTCGCGCAGAGCGCCGATAATATCCGCGTCGCTAAAGTCCCATTTTTTCGCGAGAAAATCTACGCCCACCGACATGCCCGGGCCGCGTTGATTGCGGCGCATGTGCGGTTTCATCGCATCGAAGAACGAAGGCAATTCATCCTCTTCGCCTAGCTTGTCCCACTCATCTTTTACCTGTTCTTCCTCGTGGGCCTCGGGGTCGTGATCGCGCTCCGTGTCACGCGGCTTACGGAAACCATCTTCGGGCGCGGCCTTGTCGGCCAGCGTCGCATCCGGCGCTTCATCCGTTCCGGCCGTAGGCGCGCTCGATGTCGCATTTTTAAATTTCGATTCAAACTCGGCGCGCAGTTTATCGGCCTCGAGTTTGGCGGCGGCCGCAGCGGCATCTTGCAACGTCCAGTCGCGCTGCGTGGTGCGACGCGCGAGACCGTTAAACGCCAGGATGTTATCCGGCTGAATTTGGAACGAAACGATCTCCCAATCATCTTTGCCGAGATCGTTCAGAAATTTCTCCATGAGCGCAGGCGAGGCGAATCCGCCTCGGCCGCTCGTGATCATCTTGTATTCCCAGAGTGACATAAATTTTTTTGGCTTAACGCGCTGAGATTTAACTTTCCCAAAACCACCTGACATTGCCGAGCCTAATCGCGGCTAAATTTAGCCGCAGGAACTCTGCCCAAGAAAATTTCATTTTGTCGCCGCATGGAGAAATCGCGCGAGCGCATACGTCGCCAACTGACCACCCGGACCAGTGAGAGTATACTCAAACGCGTGGGTCGCCCACGGCAGCTCAACGTACACATGCGGCACCTGGGCCTCCGCCAAGCGCGCCTGCAAACGCACACTGTGCTGATTCCACACCAACGTGTCGATCGAGCCATGCACCAATAACGTCGGCGGCGAACCCGCGCGCACTTTTTGATGCCCGCTAGCACTTTCATAATTGGCCTGCGCCACCGACGGCGGCCCGCCAAGGTATTGGCGCATCAATTGCGGTGATTTCAAAAAATCATCCTCCCGCGCTGAGCTATAAGCAAAAAACATATCATGCGGCGCGTAAAACGACACCACGCCGCGAATCGCCGGATCATCCGACCCGTAACCCACCGCCGAAGCGATCTGCCCGCCCGCGCTCCGCCCAAATAACACCAATCGCTCTGGATCCACTCCTAATTCCACCGCCTGCCGTTTAATAAAATCCAGCGCCGCCAACGTATCCTCTCGCTGCGCCGGCCAAATTGACTGTGGCGCCAATCGGTAATCAATCGCCGCCACCCCAAAACCCCGCCGCGCCAACCAATGATTTAAATCCGCGAGTTGCTTTCGATCCCCTCCGTCCCAACCACCGCCGTGAATCACGACCACACATGGCGCGGTCGTTCGGTCCACCGCGCGGAAAAAATCTAACCTCAAACCTGGCGCAAATTCGCGCGTCTCCACCGCCACCGGCGCCGGACCCGTCGCAAAATAACCTGACAGCGTAAACGGTTCTACCGTCGGTATCGCCTCACCAAACGCCGCCACAAATTTAGCCGGCAAGACCCGCCCGATGCGTTCAGCCTCAACCGTCGGCCGCAACAACAGCCCCATCGCAAACACGATTAAACTCAACGTCACGTAAGCCCACGCATCGTACCCGTCGCGCAACGCCCAAGTCGCAACGCCCGCGCCCAAGGCGCCCAGCGCCAGCCAATGCCCAAATTCACCCGCGAAGAGCGCAAACTTCCAATTCCAGCGCAAGGGCGACCGCCGCACCGTGAGCACACCCAAAGTGAGTAACCCCACTACCCATAAAAATATAAAAACACGCAACCACAGCATCATTTGGTCACTATAAATTTTAAAACCACCCATCTGGCAAAAGTTTCCCGCCCCCGCCCTGCCCTCGCCGCTTTCACGCCCGGACCTTCCCCAACGGTAAAAAACAAAGTGTCGCCTAATGGGTGGCACTTTGTTTCAGTCCAAAATTTCCTGTTTTATAGGTTTTTGATATTTCCCACCTGTGCGAGGCGGCCCAAACTACGTGGTACATGCGTCGCCTCGATCAACTTCTCGCCAACCTCGGTTACTGCTCGCGGAGCGAAGCTCGCGATTGGATTGATTCGGGCGCCATCACCGTACGCGGCGAAATCGCCGAGGGTCCGGCCCAGAAAGCTCATGAGGCCGATGTGCTCGTCGAGGGCGAACCACTCGATTATCCAGACGGGCTTCTACTTCTGCTTCATAAACCTCTCGGCCTCGTCTGCTCCCACGAACTTCGTGAGGGGCCCAACGTTTACAGCCTGCTGCCTACACGTTGGCAGCGCCGGAATCCCGTCATCACTAGCATCGGTCGTCTCGATAAGGACACTTCGGGCCTTATTCTCCTCACCGACCAAAGCCAGCTCGTTCACCGACTCACTTCGCCGAAGCACAAAGTCCCCAAACGCTACCGCGCGACGCTCGCCAGCGATCTTAGTTCCAACCGCGCGACGGAGATGACAGCTTTATTCGCCAGCGGTACGCTCATGCTGCCCGAGGAAAAAACTCCCTGCGCTCCGGCCGAGCTCACCCTGATTTCCCCGCGCGAAGCCGAGCTTACGCTCACGGAAGGGCGGTATCATCAAGTCCGCCGTATGTTCGCCAGCCAAGGCCACGAGGTGACCGCGCTGCATCGCACTCACTTCGGCACACTCGACCTCGGCGCACTCACGCCCGGCCAATGGCACGTGTTGCCGCTCGATTTTTTTAATCCTGCCGACGGCGCCAGCGCTTCCAAAGCCTAGGTCGTCTGGCTTGCAGCGGCGCCCGCGCCTGTCATGCGTCTACCTTACATGGAAAACCTTTCCCTCACCGGCGCGCAAAAATCCAAGCTCCGAGGCCTCGGCCAGAAACTCGAAGCGACCATTAAAGTCGGTAAAGAGGGCCTCACGCCCGCTTTTTTTACTGAGCTCAGCCGCGCCCTGCGCGCCCACGATCTCATTAAACTGCGCTTCGTCGGCGACGCGGACCGCGCAGCTCGCTCCACGCTCACCACGCAAATTGAAACCCAAGGTCACTGCACCTGCGTCGGCGCCGTCGGCCACACCGCGCTTTTCTACAAAGCCACGAGCAATCCCGCCGAGTCATCGCTGCCGGTTGGTTGAGACCAACAGCGAGATCACGATGCGCCGCTTCGTATGATTCCATCCGTCGCGCCTTCGTTTATCCTAAAAGCACCCCAGGCGAGCGCGATCGCCGCGCCGGTGCTGTTGGATTCCCCCCACAGTGGTTTCGATTGGCCGGCTGATTTTCAACCCGCCGCTCCGCGAGCGGCGATTCTCACGTCGTGCGATTTGTTCGTCGACGAGCTCTGGAGTGATGCCCCGGACGCGGGCGCTACGCTCCTCGCCGCTACATTTCCGCGCGCCTACATCGACACCAACCGCGCAGAAACCGACCTCGACCCCGCGCTCCTCGACGCTCCCTGGCCGGGCTCGCTCGGGCCGACCGATTACAGTCGCCGCGGCATGGGCCTCATTCGCCGTCTCGCCTTACCGGGCATCCCGATGGAAACCCACCCGCTCAGCGTCGCCGCCGTTGAGCTGCGCATAACGCGCCACTACCGCCCTTATCGCGCGGCCCTCGCTACCGCGCTCGAAACGATCCACGCGCGCCATCAGGTTGCGTATCATCTGAATCTCCACTCCATGAAATCACGGGGTAACGAGATGAACGTCGACGGCGGCACCCCACGCCCTGATGTAGTAGTGAGTGATCGCCTTGGCACCACCACCAATCCTGCGATTACAAACTGGCTCGCCAAACGTTTCAGCGCCGCCGGCCTCAGCGTAAAAATTAACGATCCTTACCGTGGCGGCGATCTCATCGGCACTTTCGGCCAGCCCGCGCGCGGTCGTCACAGCGTGCAAATTGAACTGAACCGCGCGCTCTACCTCAACGAAGCCGTAGGCGCCCGAAGCCTAGATTTCAACACCCTACGCGCCACCCTCGCCGTCATCACCCAAGATTTCTGTAGTTACACCCGTTCGTTATCTACCACCTCCAAATGACCACGCTTGCTCCTGCCACTTGGTTTCAACGCTTGCTCAACCGCATCGAGCGCGTTGGCAACGCGCTGCCCCACCCCGCCTCTCTCTTCGTAATCCTAAGCATACTCGTGGTTTTCGCATCATGGTTGTGCCACCAACTCAGCGTCTCAGTTCAAAATCCTGTCACCCACAAGGTCATCGCAGTCACCAACCTGCTCTCCGTCGAAGGACTGCAACGCATCATTCTAGGACTCCTGCCTAACTTTATCAATTTTGCTGCTTTAGGCTCCGTGCTCGTCTGCCTGCTGGGACTTTCCATCGCGGAGCACAGCGGGTTGCTCAGCGCGGTGCTGCGCTTAATTGTTCATGCGACTCCACGCCGTCTACTGACGTGGATCGTCGTCTTCTCTGGCGCCATGTCCCACACGGCCGGCGACATCGGATACGTACTGCTCCTGCCGATGAGCGCCGCGCTTTTTCTTACAGTGGGACGGCATCCACTGGCTGGTATCGCCGCGGCCTTTGCCGGTGTCTCCGGTGGTTTCGCTGCCAACCTTCTCATCTCGCCCACCGATGTGATCATAGCAGGCCTTACCCAAGAAGCCGCTCGGATCATCAATCCCAGCTACACGGTCACCCCGATGGCCAATTATTTTTTCCTCGGCGCGTCGGTCTTTCTCATCACCGCTGTCGCCTCAATTGTCACAGAACGCATCGTCGAGCCGCGCCTCGGCCGCTATCAAGGCAACGTGCCACCCGAACCTCTAGTAGCCCTCAGCCCCGCCGAACATCGCGGCCTGCGTTGGGCCAGCGCCGGGCTTCTCCTACTCATCACTTTTGTTATCGCGGGCCTGCTGCCTCAGGGCAGCTTCCTGCAAGATCCGGCCAAGCCCGGATTCATCGGTTCATACTTCGTTAAAGGCTTGGTGTTTTTTATTTTTCTAGTGGGCCTAATTCCTGGCGTCATGTACGGAATCGCGGCGGGCACCATCCGATCTGATCGCACTATTTATGAAGGCATGCAAAAAAATATGGAAGTCGTCGCCGGCTATCTTGTGGTGATTTTCTTCATCTCGCAGTTCGTGAATCTTTTTAACTGGACGAATCTAGGCGTCGTTCTGGCCGTCAACGGCGCGGATGTCTTGCGCAGTCTCAACCTCGGTCCAGTACCGTTGCTCATCGGCCTCGTTTTACTTACCTCGAGCATCGATTTGATGATCGGCTCCGCTGCGGGCAAATGGGCCATTCTCGCGCCCGTGTTCGTCCCGATGTTCATGCTGCTCGGGTACTCGCCCGAACTGACCCAAGCCGCCTATCGGGTCGGCGATAGCTGCACCAACATCATCACACCACTGATGTCTAACTTCGCCCTCGTGCTGATGTTCGTCCAACGCTACGAACCGCGGGCCGGCATCGGCACCATGACCGCGACCATGTTGCCTTACACCCTATCGTTTTTGCTGAGTTGGTCGCTGCTGCTCGTCACGTGGGTGCTCCTCGGCTGGCCCGTCGGCCCGGGCGCACCATTATTTTTGTCGATTCCTTAAAGTCGGCTCGGGTCTGACCCAGCGATTATTAGCAAGGATACGACCCGCGAAAAATCCCGCGGGCGGCTTGTCAGCGTCGCTGCAGGAACTAGGTTTAATAAATGCAACCCCAAGTCGTCGTCGTCGGTAGCTTCGTCCAAGATCTGACCTGGAAATGCGCCGCATTTCCTCAAGCCGGCGAAACCGTCGTAGGCACGTTTGTCACCGGTCCCGGCGGCAAAGGCTCTAACCAAGCCGTCGCCGCCGGCCGCGCTGGATCAAGCACGCTCTTCATCGGCGCGGTAGGTCGTGACGCCTTCGCCGCCGAAGCCAAGAAATTTTACCGCACCGAAGGCATCGCCGCACGCTTCGTCGAAAAACCGCCGCACGCCACTGGCACCGCCGCGATCTTGGTCAACGCCTCCGGACAAAACGAAATCATCGTCGCCCTCGGCGCCAACGCCGCGCTGCGCCCCACCGATGTGCCCGTCGCCGCGCTCCGCTCCGCGCTCGTCGTCGTCACCCAACACGAAAACGATCTCCGCACTGTCGCCGCCGTTCTTAGAGCTGCCCGCCGCGCCGGCGCTGTCACGATCCACAACCCCGCCCCGATGCGCACCGACTTCGACCCCGCGTTGCTCCGCCACGTCGATATTCTCATTCCCAACGAATCCGAATTCGCGGCGCTGATAAATCTCGGAGCCGCACGCGGTGCGAAAAAAATTTCCGCCGCGAGCGTCGCTGCGCTGCCTTCCGCAAAACTTCACGCGTTGTGTCGCTCGCTAGGCGTGACGCATGTCCTCATCACGCTCGGCGCCAAAGGCGTTTTCGTCTCGCGCCCCGATGGCCCGACGTTGATTCCGTCGCACCGCGTCAACGTCGTGGACACCACGGGCGCAGGCGACGCGTTTTGTGGCGGCTTTGCGGCGGGACTCGTGAAATTCAACGGCGATCTACTCGCTGCCGCCCGTTTCGGCAACGCGGTCGCCGCGCTCTCCGTTACGAAATTTGGCACCGCTCCGTCGATGCCGACAGAGAAAGAGATCGCGCGGTTTCTAAAACGTTAAAACTGGCCGATGCTCGTTTGCAGACTCAGGCGCCGACAGGATGCCACGTGGTCTTGAACTCGAGCGTGTTGCGGATCGCATCGACGCTTTGCAAAGCGGAGGAGAACCAGTCGCGTTTCTCTTCGACCTTGAGCAAGATCGTGCGCTTGACGCTTTCGGCGGCGCCGAGGGCGAGTGCTTTACGCTCAGCGGCGTTCACCACCGCGCTGATCGCCCGCAGATGCGTGTGCGTCGCAAACGTGGGAATCATTTCCGCGCGGAACCCGGTCAGTAAATTAACCACGCCGCCCGGCAGATCGCTGGTCGCCAGCATTTCTCCGAGGAGAATCGCCGGATAAGGCTGCGTCGTCGAAGCGAGCGCGACGACGGTGTTACCGCTAGTGAACGCGGGCGCGATGAGCGAGATCAACGCGAGCAGCGGCGCTTCGTCGGGCGCGATCACGCCAATGATGCCCATCGGCTCGGTGACGGTAAAATTAAAATAAGGCGCAGCGACGGGGTTCACGTTGCCGAGCACCTGTTCGTATTTGTCGGTCCAGCCCGCGTAATAAATGAGACGATCCACGGCGGCGGCAACTTCACGAGCAGCGGCGGCTGGTGTGGCGCCACCAAGCGCGATCGCGGCGGCCATTTCTCCGGCGCGGGCCTCGATCATTTCGGCGAGACGATAGAGAATCTGGCCGCGGTTGTACGCGGTGCGTTTCGCCCAACCGGGGCCGGCCTTAGCGGCGGCTTCGACGGCATTGCGCAAATCTTTGCGCGTACACTGCGGGATGTTGGCGAAAAAATCGCCGGCGGCGTCTCGCAGCGGAAACACACGCGCGCTCTCGGAGCGGATGAACGCGCCGCCAACGTAAACTTTGGGGGTCTTAGTGATGGGAAGTCGGGCCATGGTGCGTGCTTTCGCTTAGATAAGTTTGCAGTAATCGAGCAGACCTTGCCGGCCACCCTCGCGACCGAAGCCGCTTTCTTTGTAGCCGCCGAAGGGCGATGCGGGATCGAATTTGTTGTAAGTGTTCGCCCAGACGACCCCAGCTTTCAGCTCGGTCGAGAGTTTGAGGATGCGCGAGCCTTTGTCGGTCCACACTCCGGCGCTGAGACCGTAGGCAGTGTTGTTGGCCTTCTCGATCGCTTCATCCACCGTGCGAAACGTGAGGATCGAAAGCACGGGTCCAAAAATTTCTTCCCGAGCAACGCGACTGCTCATACTCACGCCGGAGAAAATCGTGGGGCGGAAATAAAAACCTTTCGGTGGGAGAGCACACTCGGGCTGAAACATCGCGCAACCTTCCTTCACACCAGCCGCGACCAGCGCGCGAATTTTGGTGAGTTGTTCTCGCGAGTTGATCGCGCCAATATCGGTGTTTTTATCGAGCGGGTCACCGACGCGCAGCGTACGAATGCGGGCTTTCAGCTTAGCGAGGACTTTTTCCGCGATGCCTTCTTGCACGAGCAAACGCGAGCCCGCGCAGCAGACGTGGCCTTGGTTAAAAAAGATGCCGTTGACGATGCCTTCGACGGCTTGATCGAGCGGCGCGTCGTCGAAGATGATGTTGGCCGCCTTTCCGCCGAGCTCCATCGTCATTTTTTTATCGGAGCCCGCGAGCGAGCGCATGATGATTTTCCCGACTTCGGTCGAGCCCGTGAACGCGATCTTGGCGGGCGTGGGATGATTCAAAACCGCCGCACCAACATCGCCGGCGCCCGTCACGAAATTCACCACGCCCGGAGGCAAGCCGGCATCTTGGAAAATCTCCGCGAGTTTGAGGGCGGTGATTGAGGTCGTTTCGGCGGGCTTAAGGACGACGGTGTTACCCATGGCTAGCGCGGGCGCGAGTTTCCACGCACACATGAGCAACGGGAAATTCCACGGGATTACTTGGCCAACGACGCCGAGCGGCGCGACCCGGCGACCGGGAGCGACATACTCAATTTTATCGGCCCAGCCCGCGTGATAAAAAAAATGCGCGGCGGCCATAGGCACGTCGAAGTCGCGGGATTCCTTGATCGGTTTACCGCCGTCGAGCGTCTCGGCGACGGCGAATTCCCGCGCGCGATCCTGCAAGAGGCGCGCGATGCGATAGAGGTATTTGGCGCGTTCGCGGCCAGGCATCTTTCCCCATACGCCGTCGGCCGCGCGCTGCGCGGCAGCGTAGGCCGCATCGACATCGACGGGGCCGGCGAGCGCGATTTCGGTGAGTTTCCGCTCGTTGGCCGGATTAATGGAATCGAAATATTTGCCACCCTTCGGTGCGACGAATTTACCGTTGATGAAAAGATCGTAGCGCGGCTTAAGCTTCGGATCGGCCGATTCGGGCGCAGGATCGAAAGCCCAGAGATCGCCGAAAATAAGTTCGGACGCGCGGCGACCGACTCGGGGGGCGACGCGTTGGGGAGCGCGGGTGGATTTCTTGGCGACGGGTGCAGAGGGCATGGGCGGACGAAAAATGAGTGAGCTGGTTTAATAACTTTCAGCGGCTTCGCTGAAATAATACGGCGCCTGATACGCACCGGTTTTTTCTTTCTCGAGCTGGCGGAGCAAGTCGTTGAGTAGCGAGCTGGCGCCGAAACGGTAGCGCGTGTTGTTGAGCCACGCGTCGCCGAGCGTCTCCTTCACCGCGATGAGGAATGTGAGCGCCTGCTTGGCCGTGCGAATGCCACCGGCGGGTTTCATTGCGATGGCGACACCCGTATCGAGATAGAAATCGCGAATCGCCTCGAGCATCACCTGATTATTGCCGAGGGTGGCGTTGAGCGAGGTTTTGCCGGTGCTGGTTTTGATAAAATCACCAGGACGGATCACGCGCATCGCCAAAAACGAAGCCGCTCGGATGTTGTCGTAAGTTTCGAGTTCGCTTACTTCGAGAATCACCTTGAGCGTAGCGGCGCCGCACGCGGTCACAACGGCGGAAATCTCGTCCTGCACGCGGCCAAATTCTCCCGCGAGAAAAGCGCCGCGGTTGATGACCATGTCGATCTCATCGGCCCCGTCGGCGACTGCGGCTTTGACTTCGGCCAGGCGGGTTTTCAAGGGCGCTTGACCGCTCGGAAACGCCGTCGCGACCGACGCGATGCGCACGACGGAATCATTGCGCAACGCCCGACGGGCGTGTCGCACCATCGACGGATAAACACACACGGCGGCGACGGGCGGTACGCTCGCGTCATCGTGGGGGCGGAGAGCTTTTTGGCAGAGCGAGGCGACTTTGCCCGGCGTGTCTTTGCCCTCGAGGGTCGTGAGGTCGACCATCGATACGGCGGTGCGCAAGCCCCAGAGCTTGGCGGCTTTTTTGACCGAACGCGTGCCGTATTTCGCGACGCGCTCGTCGATGCCGATCTGATCGACCGAGCCCACTTCATCAAAGAGCCGCTGTAATGCGGCCTGCGGAGAACATACCAACATGCTCCCACCTTCGCGGTCGCTGACAGTGAAGCCAAACGTATTTTCATCGGCTACGGCGCCGGCGCTTTCCAGAATTCGTTGTCCACGTGGGCCTCGCGCATGACCGCAGCTGCTCGAGCGACAAGCTCCGGTTGCTGCGCAGCGAGATCCGTCTTTTCGCCGAGATCGTGCTGTAAATCGAAGAGCCGAATCGGCGCGCCGGGTTTCAACAAGCGGATCCCTTTCCAGCGGCCGTTGAGCAACACCGCTTGGCTGAATCCTTTTTCGTAAAACTCCCAGTACAGATACGGATGTTTGGCCTGTTCGCCGCGGCCGAGCAACTCGGGCACGAGGCTGATGCTGTCCAGAATTTTCGGTGCCGTCGCGCCCGTGAGTTCGACGAACGTCGCCATCACATCGCCAAAATATCCGACGTGCGCCGAGACGACTCCGGCCTTGATTTTGCCCGGCCAACGCGCGATCCACGGCACGCGGATGCCGCCGTCGGTGAGCGCGCGCTTAGTGCCGTTAAGCGGGCCGCTCGCCGCGAAAAACTCAGGGTTGTGCAACGGGCCGCCTTCGCGATGCGGGCCGTTGTCGCTCGAGAAAATAACCAACGTGTCGTCATCGAGCCCAATCGTTTTTAGCTGCTCGATGAGGTCGCCGACGCGGGCGTCCATGCGCGTGATCATCGCCGCTTGGCCTTTTTGCGAATCAGGCCAAGGCTGGTCGGCGTAGGGGCCGTAGCTCGGCACTTCTTGGCCATCGCCGAGGACGCGGGCGCGTTCGTTGTTCGCGTGCGGCACGGTGAGCGCGAGGTAGAGGAAAAACGGCCGTGTCTTGCTGCGCGCGATGAAATCTCGCGCCTCGTCGAAAAACAGATCGCTGGCGTACAACACCCGCTTTGTCGCGTAGCCAGTGCCCTCGACCGGACCGACCTGCGTGACGACGTTGGGCAACGCCACGCGCTCGCCGTTGCGCCAGAGAAAATCCGGGTAGTGGTTGTGCGCGTGCGTTTGGTTGAGAAAACCAAACGAGTAATCGAAACCGTGTTTGCGGGGCTCACCCTCATCACCGGCGTTGCCGAGGCCCCACTTGCCGATGAGCGCGGTCGTGTAGCCCGCCGTCTGCAAGACGCGCGCGACCGTGACATCGCCGGCGCGCAACATCTGCGCTTCGGGATTTTCTGTGCCCGCGTTGCCGCGCACGCGCGTGTGGCCCATGTGCAAACCGGTCATGAGCACGCTGCGCGAAGGCGCGCATACGGTGTTACCCGCGTAAAATTGGGTGAAACGCATCCCTTCGGCCGCGAGTTGATCGAGGTGCGGGGTACGGATGATTTTTTGCCCGTAAGAGCCTAGGTCGCCGTAGCCGAGATCGTCGGCCAATATGAAAATAATATTAGGCCGAGGAGCTGCGGCCGAGGCGGGGCTCGCGGAAAACAACAACGAGATCAGGGCACAAACGAAACGTGGCGAAACATTCATGGGTAATCAAAGCCAAGTCTCTAGCTCAGATGCTAGCAAGGTATGCGCTCCGAGCGCAGCGCTTACGCCGCAGGATAATCCCAGCCCTTGCGATACTCGCGGCGCAACAGCGCCGTCGCAGCCGGATCGCCCACGATCACTTCTTTCGCGCCGTCCCACTCGACGCTGCGACCGAGCTTGAAACTGATCATTGCGAGCAACGAACAGTTGGTCGATCGATGGCCTTCCTCGATGTCGCTGATCGGACGCCGGCCGGTTTTTATAGCATCGAGAAAATCTGTCCACAGCTCGCGGATGTTTTGGCCGTCGGGCTGATTGAGTTGCGGCTCTTGGTGGATGATTGGGTCTTTGTTGGCAGGATAAAACGTCCAGCCTTGGCGGTAGCCCACGTGCATCGTGCCCTTAGGCCCGTAAAAATAGCAGCCGGCCGCTTCGCCTTTCTCGGCGTTGTTGCCACCAAAGAGTCGAGACTCCCAGGTGACCGTAAATTGCTCGAAGGCAAATTGCGCGACTTGGTGATCGGGCGCGTCGCTCGTCTGCGCTTGCGCCGTAAAAATCGGAGCGCCTTTGATCGGCCGACCGCCCGCGGAAAACACGCTCTTCGGCCACCGCTCATCGGTGACCCACAAAACTTGGTCAAACCAATGCACGCCCCAATCGGCGATCGTGCCGTTGGCGAAGTCGAGGTACTGGCGATGCCCACGCGGATGAATCCCGCGGTTAAACGGCCGCAGCGGCGCCGGCCCGCACCACAAATCCCAATCAAGCTCGGGAGGCGCCGGCTCGTTATCGATCGGTTTTTCCGGACCACTGCCGGGGGTATTAATAAAACAACGCACCATACCAATTTTACCGAGGCGGCCGGAGCGGATGAAGTCGCGTGCACTGATCGTGTGGGCCGATGTGCGCCGGTGCGTCCCGACTTGCACCACGCGGTCGCAAGCGCGAGCGGCTTTCACCATCGCCTGGCTTTCCGCGATCGTGTGCGCGGTGGGTTTTTCGACGTAGACATGAGCACCGGCGCGCACCGCCGCGATCGTCGGCAGCGCATGCCAATGATCCGGTGTGGCCACAATCACGATGTCGGGCTTCTCCCTGGCGAGGAGTTCGCGGTAATCACGATAACCGCGCGGTTGGTCACCGCTGAGCTGAGTAATTTTTTCACGCGTGCGTTCGATCGCCCGGCTATCGGCGTCGCACACTCCGACGATCTCGCACTGGCCGCTGGCCATGGCTTCGCCGACGATGTTACCGCCCCACCAACCGGCGCCGATCAGCGCCGTACGATATTTTCGCACAACTTTATCCGCACCGCGCAGCTGCAAATTCACCGTGCTGAACGCTCCGACCGCTAGTGCGCTTTGAATGAAGGTTCTTCGATTCATGGGGGTAGCTCACACCTAAGCTATTTTTAAGCGCCGGTGCAACCCGCGCGTTTCATCCAGCAACCTAAGATCAGACTGTCAGAGGGAAATGAATCTCGGCCCACCCCGCTCGGACGCGTTGGATTATTCAACCACACAACCGCAGCCTGACCACTGTGGCTCCTGCGTCCCCGACCGCAAACCCTAACCGATGACTGATAATATTATGAATCCCCTCCAACCCTCACGTTGCCTCGCGTACTTTTCCTTGGCGCTTGCCGCCCTCATGCCTGCGGCCTTTGGCGCCCAAGCTCTCACCACTACCGGCAACCTCGAGGGCCGAGTCTCCAATCAGGCCACGAATCAATATCTTGGCGAAGCTGAGGTCCTGCTCGAGGGCACCGCCTACCGAGCCCTCACCGATCGCGACGGTTCTTACACTCTACTTAACGTCAAACCCGGCACCTATACCGCCGCCGTCTCTTACGCAGGTCTCGATAGCCAAAAACAGAGCGTCACCATCACCGACGGGCAAAATCTCACCCAAGATTTCGCACTCACCGCCGGCATCTACAAACTCGGTGCTTTCGTTGTCGCCAGCGAGATCGAAGGCAACGCCGCTCAGGTCAACAAACAGAAGAAAGCCGACCACTTCTTGACCGCAATCTCCGCCGACACCCTCGGCGAAGTCCCCGAAGGCAATATCGGCGAATTCCTCAAATACGTCCCCGGCCTCCAGGTAAATTACTCCAACGCCGACGCCTCCACCATCTCCGTACGCGGCCAAGATCCCGAATCCACGCTTTTCACCATCGACGGCCAAGTTCCTCCGGCCGCAGGCACCCCTCCCCGCTCGAGCACCGGTTCTTCCGATGCTTCCAGCCGCGCGTTCGAGTTCACGCAAGCCAGCATCAGTAACATCGAATCCATCGAAGTCTATAAAGCCCCACCACCCTGGTTCGCTCCTTCCACCGGCGGCGTCATCAACGCTGAGACCAAGAATGCCTTTAACCAAAAGCGCCGCGTGTTCCGCACTGTTCTTCTCATCAACGCAAACAGCGAGATGCTCACCTTCAAAGACGTCGCCGGTCCCGGCTCCCGTCCGACCAACCGCCTCAAGCCCGGCGCCAGCGCCGTCTACTCTGAAGCTTTCCTGAAAAACACCCTCGGCCTGACGTTCTCCTACGCCGAGACCAACAACATCAATCCGTCCCACAATAACGCCGTGGGGTACAGCCCACTCGTCGCCGGCACCGCTACGGCGCCTGTTCTATTTGAATCTCCAGTGCGCCTCGACACGTTCACCCTCGTCGACGGACCCCAAGTGAAATTCCGGCGCAACGGCAGCCTTAAAGCCGACTACAAACTCGGAGCCCACACCGTCTTCAACGCCGGCTTCACTTACAACGGTTACCTGAGCCAAAACCGCAGTCATACGTTCCGCGTGCGCCCAATCACTTCCGGCACCGTGCTCCCACTAAGCACATTTACCAACCCCTCCTCCACCGAAACGACCGTCAATAACGGTCAAGTCGATGTCTTCGCCGATTACTCCGACTACACCAGCGCAAACTACAGCTACCTCGTAGGCGTACGCCACGACTGGAATCGCTGGCGCCTCAATTACTCCGCTAACTACGGTAAATCCGACTCCAAGGTCGCCGACCTACCCGAGATGATCCAGTCAGCCCAATGGAATCTCACCAATGCCCGCGGCGTCATCTACCGCATCCAGGGCTCCCCTGATCGCGCCGCGCCCACCGCCCTCACGCAGCTCGCCGGTCCCGATCTCTACAACCTCAACAGCTACGACCAATCTAGCTTCTCGCTGCAAACATCGCCACGCTTCCAAAACGACCGCACGATCAATCTGAAAACTGACCTCCGCGGCAACTTCGGCGAATGGCAATACCCGGTTGAATTCCGCACCGGCGCCAGCCTCTACCGCGTCCAACGCCGCAAAGCCGCCGGCCAGATCGTCCTGGATTTCCGCGGCCCTGACGGCATCGCTGCCAGCGGTGACGAACTCATCAATGCCGCAGATTTCGCCGACACCAGCTACGGCGATAAATTCCTCTTTGGCATCCGCACGCCGCCACTCATCGACCCGTACAAAGTCGCCGCGTACATGCGTAAAAACCCCAACGCCTTCCAAGACGTTCAAGGCACCAACGTCCAGCGCCAGGCCGTAAATTCCCAAAGCGTCACGCAAGACATCTCCGCGGCCTACCTCGCCGCCACCATCAAGTTTAGCCCACAACTCACGCTTTTGCTAGGCGTCCGCGCCGAGCAGACAGAAAACTTTGCCCGTGGCGCTATCCGCATTAACTCACTCGGCAACGGCCTAACCACCAACTCCAAACCTTGGTTCCAAGCCATCTACTCTCGGACGCAGCGCGCCACCAGCGACTATCTCGATTACTTTCCCAACGCTCAGCTTACCTACCGCTTTACTCCCAACCTGCTGCTGCGCGCCGCATCCACCCGCTCTATGTCGCGCCCCGGTATCCAAACTATTTTACCCAACACAACGGTCAATGACCTCGCCGCCATCCCCAACGTGAGCATCAACAACACGGCGCTCGATCCCACCTATTCGCAAAACTCCGACGTCCAACTTGAGTACTACACTGAAGCCGCTGGGACGCTCTCAATCGGCTGGTTCCGCAAAACGATCGAGAATTACATCATCAACACCGTCAGCACCGTCGAACCCGGCAACGACAACGGCTTCGATGGCGCCTATGCAGGCTACATACTCAACACCCAAGACAACGGTGGCAGAGGCGTGTTTGAAGGCCTCGAATTCAGCGCCCGCACTCCACTCAAGCCGTATTTGAAAATGCTGCCTCAAGCCATCCAAGGCATTGAGGTATTCGCCAATTACACCCGGTTCTACCAAGGCGAAGCTCCCAACCGCGCCGGTACCATCGTGAAACCCACCATAGCTAATAATTTTTACGATTGGAACGCCAATTACGGATTAAGCTACGCCACTCCAGCCCGCGGTCTCTACGTCCAAGTACGCACCGTCATATATCCTTCTGGTGTACGCACCGCCGCGTCCGCCACCGATCTTCGCCCACAGATGGAAGCCCGCCACCAACGCTGGGACTTCACTATGCGCTACCGCCTGAACCGAAACTACGCTCTCGAGTTAACCGGCGCCAACGTCCTGAAAGACCCGTCCCTCAAAACCTACCAAGCCAACCGCCTTCTCACCCGCCGCGACTTTGGCGCAACGTACGTACTTTCCTTCACCGCCAACCTCGATGCGCTCCGCCTGCCCTTTCTCGACCGCAACTAAGTTCGCGACAGCGTACCCCGCACCTCACCTGGACGGCGTCTCTACGGCGCTACCTTTTTATTTGCCCAAATAAGCCCGGAGCGCGGCCGCATTCCGACGCGCCGATTCATCTCCCGGCGCCAGTCGCAGCGCGGTTTCAAATTCCGCGAGCGCTGCCGCATAATGACCCGCTCCACTCAGCGCCACGCCGAGGTTGTAGTGCGCCTCCCCATACTCTGGCCTCAGCTGCACCGCCGCGCGAAACGCCTCCATCGCCTCCGCGCCACGCCCGAGCGCCAGGAGCGCGTTGCCCTCGTTGAAACGCAACTCGGCCGACTCCGGCAGTCGCGCCTGCGCCGCCGCAAATTTCTCCCGCGCCGACGCCGCCCTCTCCGTCACGAGCAACGCACTGCCCCAGTTGTTCAGAAAAATTCCATCGCTTCGCCCTCCCCGAGCCGCCACCTCAAAATGCCTGAGCGCCTCCTCGGCCCGTCCGGCCTGCGCCAGCGACTCCGCCATCTTCGCGTGCGCGCCCACGTGCGCCGACTCGATCCGCAGCGTCTCCGTATACTCCGCCCGCGCGCCCTCTTCGTCGCCGCCCGCACTCATTGCCACGCCGAGATTAAAGTGCCCCCGCGCATTACCCGGCCGCTTCGCCACCGTATCCGCCCAAATCGCCCGCTCGCTGCGGTAATCCATATTTCTCATCCACGTCCCCGCCGCGCCGGCCAAAACGACCGCGATCCATAGCCACAAAGTCTTTTTCCCGAGCCACGCATACCCACTCAACACCACCGCACTTACCAACACCGCCAACGGCAAATACATCCGGTGCTCCGCTATCGTCTGCGTCGCCACCGGCACAAAACTCGAACTCGGCGCGAGCACTGCGAAAAACATGAACCCAAAAAATCCCAACGCCAGCCGACGCAGCAACGCCCACGCTGTCGCCCCAATCAGCGCCACGATCCCGGCCACCGCCACGTAATTCGCGGAAATCTCGGTACCGTAATCAAACACCAGCGGTGCCGGCCAAACCGCGAGCCCGAGGTAACGCCAGATCGCCTCACCCTGCGTGAGCGCATACGCCGTCACACTCATGCCCGAATCCCATCCCGCCGACCCATCGCGGCCCTTCGCCAACAGACACGCCGCGAGCACAAGCCACGTCGCGCCCATTCCCGCGTAAAAAAATCTACGCGCTCGCCACGCGGCTACGAAATTTCCCGCGATCCACATGCGATCGAATAAAAACACCACCACCGGCACCACCACCATTACCTCCTTGCTCCCCATCCCGAACGCGCACGCCAGGATCGCCACCACCAGCCAACCATGGCCACCGCGCTCGGCTGCCACTCCGCGCAAAAAACCATAAAGCGTCGCCACCGCGAAAAATCCCGCGAGTCCTTCCGTGCGCTGCATCACATAAGTCACCGTCGCCGTCTGCAACGGATGCAGAGCCCACACTCCCGCCACTGCCAGCGCGAGTTCATCCGCCGCCGCGCCAAAAGTTTCCCGCAGCCCAGGCCGCCGCAACGTGCGCCGCAACACTCCCACCAACAACCCCGCCGTCGCCAGATGCAGCGCGAGATTTACCGCGTGATAACCCCACGTTTGCTCTCCACTCAGCGCGTAACTGAGCGCCAGCGACGCATTCGCCACCGGACGACCACTCACCGAAAGTCCCGCCGGCGGCGCCAACACTTCGCCGAGTTTCCACCAAGTCCGCAGAGTCGGATTTTCTCGCACCGCCGCGATGTCATCGAAGGCGAATGGTCCGCCGAAACTCCCCGCCCACGCCGCCACCACCAGCAGCAGTCCGCCGAGCGCAAGCGCAAGAACGCGCCCGTTTCCGAGAGGTGGCGTTGCACTCCGATTCATCGGCCGAGCGTGGACGGTTTCCCCTAGGGGGCGCAAACCCGCGCTTGAGCCGCGACCCCGCGGCCCGTCATGATGCTGCCCGCGATGCCGACCAAAGCCGATTTCCAACGCCTCCGCTCCTTGCGCGAGAAAAAAAACCGCGAAGCACTTGGCCTCTTCGTCGTCGAAGGCGAAAAAGTCGTCGCCGAACTCCTCGCGGCAAAATTTCCGTTTTCGGAAATCTACGGCACGCCCGCTTGGCCCGGTTACAAAACCCACGGCCTCACGCCCGAAGAAATGGCGCGCGCCAGTCATTTCCCCAAACCGTCATCCGTGCTCGCCGTCGGTCCGCTCACACGCACCCCGCTCGCGGCCGGCGATCTCAACCGCGGCCTCACGCTCGCACTCGACGGCGTGCAAGACGCCGGCAACGTCGGCACGCTGCTACGGCTCGCCGATTGGTTTGCACTGGAGCGCGTCGTACTTTCGCCGGATTGCGCCGATCTTTTTTCCCAAAAAGTCATTAACGCCAGCATGGGCTCATTCGCCCGCGTGCGCCCGCACACCGCGGAACTCGCGACCGCGCTCGTCGGGTTAAACGTGCCCGTGCTCGGCTGCGATCTGACCGGCGACGATGTGCATGAGCTCCCAGCGTTGCGCGATGCGGTGATCGTGATCGGCAGCGAAGGCCGTGGGTTGTCGCCGGCGGTCGCGTCTTTGATTACGCGCCGCGTGACAATCCCGCGATACGGCGCCGCCGAATCGCTCAACGCCGGCATCGCCGCCGCGATCGTCTGCGACAACCTACGACGGCGCGCGGGCGCCTGAGGTTTACTTATCCTTACCGCTGGATGCGCTCTTTTTAGCGCCGCCCTTGCCGCCGCCATGCAACATCGTACCTGCGAGCACGCCGATGGCGAAGATGCCGAAGAAAATCAGCGACGCCGCTTCGTGGATCGGCTTTTTCGCCGTCGTGCCGGCGATGGGGAAATAGAAATTAATCTCGTGGGTGTTGTTCATGCCCACGTAGAGCATGACGAAAAGCAGCACGAGAAAAACGAAGGTCTTGAGGAAGGTGGCGAAGTTCATAGATGATGACGGAGTTAAGCGCGCGCGGCGCGTCCCTGCAAACGGAAACGCGCCGCGTCGAATTCAGCACCGCGACCTCAGGATTTTTTCTCCGTCAATTCGTCGTAAGCCGCGCCGAGGTTGCCGCTGAGGCGGTTGGGTAAGGGCAGATGGAAATCCGGGAAGCCAGGGAGATTCTCCAACGCCGCGATTTTGGCTTTAGGCTCGCCGGCGGCGATTTGTTTTTCGACGTGCGCGAGGAGCGCGGCGATGTAGTCGCGAAAGACGAGGAGGTCGCCACGTTGGCCAGTCACGCCGTATTTCGCGCTACCGTGGCCAAAGACGTAGATCGCGTCGGAGGGATAGGTTTTCGCGGCTTCTTCGAGCACCGTGATCCAGTGGCGGAAACTTGCTCCCGACGGACGGTCCACGACGGGATAAATGCGGTTAAAAAAGAGGTCGCCCATGTGCACGACGTTGGCCTTCTCGAAGGTCACGATTACGTCGCCGCTAGTGTGGGCGGGGCCATGATACTGCGCGGTCACGATCTCGCCGCCGACTTCGCGGCGCCACACGTTAGGGAACGTCGTGTCGGCGTAGACTTGTTTCGTGAGCGTGCCGGCTTTCTCGGCGGCGTTGAATTGGAGCTTGGGAACGTTCGCGTGCGCGACGATCGAGTGGGTCACGGGCTTCATAATGGCGTTGCCGCCGGTGTGATCGCCGTGGTGGTGCGTGTTGATCACGACGTCGAGCTTGCGGCCACCGCGGCCGGGCAAGCCCGCGAGAAACAACGCCGCCGTATCCGCGAATTGGGTGTCGACGGCGACGAGCGCGTCTTTGTTGGCGAGCCAACCGATGGTGCCACCGCGGCCGGTGAAGATCCCGACGTCGCGTCGCAGCAGGCGAAACTCGGTCACCGCGGGAGCGGGTGGCGCCTTGGGTGCGGGCGGGGTGGAGGGAGCGGAAGCAGCAGACTGCGCGCGGGCCACGAGGCCGGCGGAAACCAATAACGACGAGTTAACCAAGAAATCACGGCGGTTCATCCCGCGAGCCAAAGGCCCCGCGCCTGCGCTGGCAATCTCGGCGGACTGGGATGTGGCGGCGTTACATTATCGCGTCGCGCGGGCACGGCACTTGCTAAACAGAGTCAGAGGCCAACAACTTCCTTTGCTTTCGAAGAACCCCTTAATGTTCTTTGAATTTTCCCGACCGGTGCCTGCGTGCCCGGCGGGAGACGCTGTTTACGTCTCAATCACTTTACGGGTGCGGCGCGCTCGCGACGGTTGCGCCTCGCCCGGTCTGGTCCCGCCCCAAAACGGAAACTTTGGCCGCGATCGGCTCACGCTG
>Ga0214919_10000677_pt1 | contig 57954 bp, 54 predicted proteins | sample LL1503_MetaG_FD_177994 | JGI IMG/M metagenome (GOLD analysis project Ga0214919, IMG submission 177994) | Freshwater microbial communities from Lake Lanier, Atlanta, Georgia, United States - LL-1503 | ecosystem: Environmental > Aquatic > Freshwater > Lake | place: USA: Georgia | collected... | reverse complement strand
ACTGCGAGTACTGGTGCACACGCTCGCCGGGGTGATGCTCCATAAACTCTTGCCACAGCAGCATGATGGTCATGCCTTTGCGGCGCATCTCGTGATGCAACTGGCCAAAGTCTGGGCGTACAAAGTACTCGGGTGGGGGAGTTGGCGGGATGAGCCTTCTCTCCAGGGCAGTCTCACTCAGCTGGGAGATGTCGTCCCAACTTAAGCCCAGCTCAGAGGCGAAGCTAATGTATTTGGCAACAACGCCTTTGGAGATTCCCAAGGCCGCAGCGATTTGGCGCTGGGATAGCCCGCCTTTGAGGTGCAGCCGCAGAACGTCCCTGATCTTGCGCATATCAATCCTTCGAATGTCGGTCATATCCCGTCCCAAAATGGAGCAGGCTAACCGCACATAGGGTTAAACAAATACGCAATAACGCGGGGTGGCTGTGCCGTTGTGATGATCGTGACCAGTAATTTGATTCCGACCCCCAAAGTGGTCACGATCGATCAAAACAGGTGGTCACGGTCCGTCAAATTCACTGGTCACGATCTAATGGAATGGGTGGTCACGGTCGATCAAAATACCCACTATGGGTCTACCCTGACCCGAAAAACCTAATCAAGCAAGAGTATAAAACTGGTCTTGACCCTGCATTCCATGACCTGCCCCCTTGAGTTCGAGAGACGTCAAATTGCGTTATGAAGAGTGTCTACAAAATTGGGGGAATGCCAGTCAGAGACAAAATCCATGCGCCAAACATCGTTGACCTTGCGTGCAATTTTAAGCGGCACACGCTCGTTTATTGGGCGCTTAACTTTCTTGCGGCGGCGCACCGCCAGGTTGGCATTCTTGTAGAGCCGGGAGACACGTTTGTGGTTCACCCCAGGAAACTCTGAGGGCAGCTAGATCATGAATGCGTCTGTAGCCGAACCTGCGGCGTACGTGTGCAATGTCCACAATGCGCTCACCCAGATCACGCGTGAGCTCATCGGGCTGAGGCGGGTTACGGTAACTGTCTCGGCTTAGCCCCACAAGGCTGCATGCTCGACGTTCAGACAGTTGGTGTTAAATCACCATCTTCTTGACCGCCTCACGCTTGGCTTATGGGGCTAGCGCTTTACAGAGATCACACTCTTGAGAGCATGAATATCTAGGTGGGCTTCAGCAAGGAGCTTCTTGAGCTTCTTGAGCTTCTTGAGCTTGTTGTTCTCGGCTTCAAGCTCTCGAAGCTTGGCCGCGTCTGAAGGCTCCATGCCGCCAAAGCGGGAGCGCCGCTTATAAAAGGTTGGTTGGCTAAAGCCACCGGACCGGCAAAGTTCCTTGACGGACATGCCCGCGTCAGCCTGTTTGAGGAAGCAAATGATCTGCTCATCGGTAAATCTGGATTGTTTCATAGCCGCTATTCTCCGAAATTAGCGGACTTTGTTCCATCACTTTGGTACGGCAGGGAGGGAGCAGGTCAGAGTCATTCTTCAGTTCTTTAATAAAAGAGCGTTTCCGAAAGCGTATTTACAAAACTCGAGATCTCGCCCGTGCTGATGTTTTTGATTACATCGAAGTCTTTTACAATCGAATTCGTCGTCTCAGCCATTTGGGTGGCGTTAGTCCCGAGGCATTTGAACGTGCCTCAAATTGAGGCTTGAGTATGTCTATAGTTGCGTGGGTAGTCCAGCATAGGAGATTTTTTAAGGAGACCTCTAGTGTTAAATTGTCCACTTACAAGGAAGTTTACAAATACTTTGAGCATTGGGGAGACAGTTCAGCAGAAGCTGACTTCATGAAGAAGTTTTCCTACAACAGTAAGTTTTCGGGACACGATGGAGTAGGATCATTCTTGCGCTTCGGCAAGGAGAACACCAAGACCTTCACAAAATCTGCCATAAAACAGACCGACATGATCGCAAAGAAGCGTACAGGTAATAGCCGCCAAATACCAACCCCACGTCGCAGGGGCAACACAAGTCCTCGCACAATTACATAGATTAAGGCAGGCAGAATTGCCGCTATCTTGGTCACATGGCCGATGTACAGGGGGGAATCCATGCGCCAGTCGGCAATTAGGTAATTCCAATTAAAGGCGATCAAAATGAGCAATGGATACAGAACCAGCCAAAGAAGCAGTTTCTGAGGGAAGAAATGCGGGAGCTCACGAGACGCTGTGTAGTTGCGATGCCATTTTTTCAGAAGTTGCCTGATGTCCGAACCAATCAGTCCCACATAGTCGACCAAGACGCTTGACGAGTAAACAATTGGTATTTTGAGTACTTCCAACCTCAGCATCCACTCGGTATCCTCCCCAGCTCTTGCCCAATCAATAAACTGCCCAGCCTTATCAAATACCTCGCGTCTAAAAACGGAGCCCGGCAGAGTCCTTCGTGGCAAGACCCCATAGAAACCATCGCGCACCAGCCTCTCGAATCTGGTTTGAGCAACGAAACAGGTCGCCCCCAAAACACCAGCGGCACCGTTCCCGGCGAGTAAGGTTAAAGACGCCTCTAGCCAGTGCAACCGTGGAATGGTTTGCACATCAATAAATGCAATCAGCTCGCCAGTGGCCATGCCAAGGCCGATGTTCCGAGCGTCGCCAGGCAGGGCACGCTCACTGTGTTCATATTTCAATTTGATGCTGCTGACCGCACACAATGCCTCAATTTCCGCAGGACACCCCCCACCCTTAAGTGACGAATCAACGGTGATGATTTCAGTAGGTTTGACCGTCTGGCTACAGACAGCGCGCACGATTCTCAGCAGTTCACTGTGACCATGGTTGCTTGGGATAATTACTGAGATATTGGGACAGGTTGACATCAGTCTGAATAATCAAAAAGCAACCTAAACACGCAATTTTCCCCCGACGACAAAACAATGCAATATCCTCTCTTTTGTAACAGTGGGACCACTTGTGGCACATGACTTACTTCCACGCAAATGAAACTCGGCCATAATCGGCGCGGAGCTTCTGCAAAGAACCGAACCAGCACACGTGCCTCAAAGCCTTCAATATCCATTTTAAGAACATCAATTCTTGTTACACCTGCTGCAACAAGTATTGGTACCAATGGTTTTACTGCAACCAAAACGTAGCGGGCTTTATTATTGGCGTAATCTGCAAAACTATCTGCGCCACGGTTATCACGATCATTACAGTAAAGCGGTAACTCGCCAGTGTTGTCAGACACACCGACATGAATCGGTATAATGTTGTGGAATGCGTTTATCTTAATGTTTTCGAGCAATACAGAAAAAGTTTCAGGATTGGCCTCGATCGCACATATTCGTGATCTTGGATAAAAATGCGAAAAATAGAGAGACCAAAAACCAATATTGGCACCGACATCCACGAAAATACCGTCTTCTGGCATCTGTTGGATCAAAAATCGGATTTCATCTCTGTCGTAAAGATGTGGTGCAAACCACAAATTTCCATCTACGCACTCGTTTGGTTCCAAGTGCATTCTGAAACCTAACACTTCAACCACACCACCCTCCATCCCGAATGTTAAGTGCAAGGGTTTCAATAACCGGTTGGGTATCGCTCGCACATAAGGAATATTAGGTGTCTTACGGCCGATCCAGCGCAGCAAGTCACATATCACTTTCTGAAAATCAATTAAACTGCAAGACATCATTTAGTGCGCTGACTGATAAATGCGATTATCAAGCCGCGACAACCTGCAACATCAAGCGCCCAAGCTATCGAGGAATAGGTGACAAAACCCAATGCAATCTTGGCCAACAGCCAAATTGTTCCGGATGTTGAGGGCAGAATGCACAACACGACTGCCATGGATGCACTTGCACACGCGCTTTTCCAAAAGACATTACCCAATGCGGGCAACGTAAATATTGACTTGCCAGCAAGCCAGCTCACCAAGGCACCGACCGCAAAGGCGGCAAGTGTTGCCCAGGCAGCTGCGATCACGCCATATAGCGGCAACAGTAGTAGATTCAAAACAATATTGACCACCGCCATTAAGATCGCAATATACACTTGATATTTGGTTACATGACGCAATTGAAACGCCAAGTCAAGAAAATTGCTTTTTAGTATTGCTACGAAAATTGCTGCAGCCAACCACGGCATAACCGCTCCAGCATCTTTAGAATAGTTACTGGTAAATATAGTCTCTGAAATTTCGCTAGCAAGAACTCCGACTCCTACTGCAATTGGCAAACCAAGGCTTACAAGCCAACTACCCAAATTATGCAAGTGAATACGCGCCGGTTCATCGCCGTCCCCTTCGAACACCTTCACAATCAAAGGAAAGGTTGACAAGAAAAGAACATTCATAACAGCACCCAACGATTGCTGCACAAGATCATAGGCCACCGCATAAGGTGCCACCTGAGCGGCACCGAGCAGTTTGCCAATCATAAATCTGTCTGATACATCCACAATTAGGATTGCAAGAAAATTCAGGGTCAGGGGCAGTCCATAGTGAAACATTTCTTCAGATCGGCGCGTATCCACACTGCCAAGTTTCATGCTCATCCAAGGATTCGGAGAAAACGCTACCACCGCAAACACGAGCCCTACCAAGAGCCCCAGCAACGCACCCTGATCAGAAATGCCGTAGAAGATGAAGACAAAACCTGCCGCAAGTGCGCCACCACCTTTTGCCCATGAAAGCAGGCAATAACGAACGGGAGCGCCTTGCGCATTTGCCACCTGCAAAGCCAGGGTGTAGCGGCCCAGCGAAACCGTTATCAAGAACAGGATGCCAACTAAAGTTGCGCCTATACCAAACACTTCAAGAAATGGTAATACTCCAAGGAAGAGCAATAGTGACACAGCCGCAGCCTTCCAAAATCCGCGACCCGCAATGGCTAGAATTTTGCCGGGCTCGTCAAGGTAAATAGGATAGAAACGTCCGACCGCTTCGTTGATCCATTGAAACAAGATTGCACTCGCTACTGTCGAAATGGACACACCAAGCGCATAAACACCATATTCCGCAGGGCTCAAAAAGCGGGTAAAAATCGCCAGAGTTGCAATAGCAAACACACCATTGCCAGCCCTAACAATAAAATATAGAAAGCTATGGGGTATCAAATCAATAACTTCATTGCCACAACCACACCCAAGGATAAAACTGATAAGGCAACCATGCGAACGCGGTATCAGCATACACCAGCCAAACAAAATGAACCACCGCACTATATGCCACCACTGCATAAACCCAGCCCGCGTTCTTACCGTCCTCTTGTCCCAACGCACTGGGTAAACGTGAAAGCACGAAAAGTTGTAGTGGAATCCAGTACAAAGCCAGTCTATCAACCGCCGTAGACGAAGGCGACACTACCAGCAGCACAACAAGTAGCAGGGCACCCCAAGCCATACCCGTCCAAAAAGAGCGTTGCGCAGGTGATAGTTGAAACCGCTTACGAAGAAACAAAAACAGTGCGCTCGGCAATGCATTCATCGCTATTCTGATTGCAGCCCCCGATGATTGATATTGAGATTCAATGTACCCGCCTATCCAAAAACTCATAGCCTCCTGCAACAGTAATACAAACAAGGTCAAACCTGCCACTGTCACCCACGTCAGTTTAAATACCCACCGCTTGGTGCCTGCCAGCACCGCCATGGGTACTAGTATGATTGCAGACTTGTGAAAAAGGGCTGCCAAAGCAATCCAAAGCATAAAACGCAAGGTGCTTCCCTCGCTCAAAGCTACCATACCAACCATTGCAATACCAATGGCCACACCTTGCCGCGTATAACCCATCGCGACCACCGTGATTAAATAGGGTACTGCAACTACTAATGCCAACCAGGGTCGTGGTTGTGCCCGGCAAAACACCACCAAACCCCAAGAAAAAAAAATGGCGCTTAGCACGTTAAGCAGATACACCCCAGTACCCGACCAAGTTGCCAACTTATTAAACAAAACAAATGCTGGGTCTTGAAACCCAAATTTATCCGCTGTGGCGGTGTCGGTATAGCTTTCCAACATCTCAATGTACGGAATCCAATCGCCCCCAACTTCATGCCTGAGGCCAATCATCAACACCAAGAATATATATATGCCACACCACCCTTCAGACCATCGATTTTTGGGCACCGGTAATACCGTGAACGGCAAAGGCTTTAACCGCGACACTGCCCAATAGGCAGGAATCAGAAATAATAACCAATAGGGCCACATATCAGTTCACGCTCCACCATTCGAATTGATATATTCGGTGGTCATAGTTTGATGCCCATGGGCCCGACCCCGACCACGCAAGGCAAATCAATCGAGGTATCCGGGTGTGTACCGAACTCTAGTAAATCGCGCCGCCCGTATTCATCAGCGATTCGTTCCGCTAGTTGACGTACCGTAATAGGGATACCAGAACAAATGTTGACCGGTCCTTGTTGTTGGCCCAACGCTATTTCTACAATAATTTGCCCAACCTTACGCACATCAAGAAAATCTCGAATCTGTGTTCCACTAGTTAATTTGGCAGACTCTCCCGCGGCCAGTTTGGCACGCAAGTACGGCACCAAGCGTCGCGAATCCTCTCCTTCTCCGTAGAGGTAGAACAACCGGCACCAAGCAAACTCTACCCCTTGCTGCGGAAGCGATTGGGACAATGCCATAAAAACGGCGGCCTTGCACCCTGAATAGAGTGTCAAAGGCCGCAACGGGGTTTCAACCGAAACCCAGCCATCAGCAAGGTCATACTCAAGACAAGTGCCAATTCCGATGAATCGCCTTACACCCGCATGAGCTAAACCTTTCGCCATTTGAAGCGTCCCTATCAAACAATCAAGGTTCTTGTTGGATTGAAGGTATTTACCAGGTTCGGCATACCAGGCAACGTGGACTACTGTGTCAACGCCTCGATAAACATTGGCCCACCAACTGGCATCCTCTGCAAATAAATCCGTCGAAAATACAATCGACTCTAGTCCTTTCAGATTTTTAAGCTTGCCTTGCTTATCTTCACGCACCACCAAGCGAACCTGTGCACCTTTCTCACACAATGTGCGCATAACTTGCTGGCCAACAAAGCCGGTGGCCCCAGTAAGTAGGACAACACCAGTCATTCGATATGCAGCTGTGGCACCGCGGTGACAAACTTCGTACCCAACTCCGCCAATCCGGCATTTTGTTGCTTAACCTCAGCCGCAATATTCCAAGGCAAGATCACCAAGTAATCGGGGCGCCGCTCAAACAGCGCACTCGGCGCCAAGATTGGGATGTGGCTACCTGGCATAAACTTGCTTTGTTTGGAAGCGGCGGCATCGCAAACAAAAGGCAATAGGTCGGGCTTGACACCTGCGTAATTGAGCAAGGTATTTCCTTTGGCGGCTGCACCGTAGCCACCAACCGTTTTTCCCGCGCGTTTTTGCTCAATCAGAAATGCCAAAAAATTATCCTTGACGTGATCGGCCTCGACCTGAAAGTTTTGATACGTTGCAATGGCTTGCAATCCGCATCTGGCTTCATCTTCCAGCAGCGCATAAACGGCAGGCGTTGTTTCACGCGCATCCTCATTGTGACATCCATAGATTCGTAAGCTGCCACCGTGGGTTGGCAATTCTTCGACATCGCAAACACGAAGACCACAGGACTTGAAAATGCGTTCAACCGTGTAAAAAGAGAGGTATGAAAAATGCTCGTGGTAAACGGTGTCGAACTGCGTGTATTCGAGCAAACGCATCAGGTGAGGAAACTCCAGTGTAATAGTGCCACAAGGTCTTAACGCGGCTTTGAGACCACGTGTAAAGTCATTAATATCTGGCACATGGGCGTAAACATTGTTACCGATGATTAGATCGGCCTGTTTGCCAAATGCAGCGAGTTGTTTGCCTAGTGGTTCCCCGAAAAATTCACGAATAACAGCAATCCCTAACTTCTCTGCAGCGGCGGCAGTGCATGCTGTGGGCTCAATGCCCAGACAGGGGATATCAGCCGCCACAAAATTCTTAAGGAGATAGCCATCGTTAGAAGCCACCTCAATCACCAGACTATGTCTGGAGAGTCGAAACCGCTGGATCATTGTTGCGGCGTAATTAGCAGTATGAATCAACCAACTGGTTGAAGTACTAGAGAAGTAGGCATAGTCGGCACTGAAAAGCTCATCGGCCTGCGCGTAATCTTCGGTTTGCACCAACCAACATCGATCGCAGACCTTGATTTTTAAAGGGTAGAACTTCTCTGGTTTAGTGAGGTCTGCAGCCGTCAAATAGGCGTTGGAGGGAGGAGCGAACCCGAGATCAAGAAATGTATTTTCCAAAGATGTTGAGCAATGACGGCATTTCATAATGAGCCCCCACTAAGATGACAATCGAGCATAGGGAGATTTGCGTCTCTGGCAGATAGTTCAGTGATGGCTAGAGGCCAGGTAATTGATAGCCTGTAGTCCTTCGGGTTGATGCCGGCCTCAGACCCCGGCATGTAGATATTTGAATGGAAATACAAAAGTTCACAGTCATCTGAAAGCGTCTGAAAACCATGGGCAAAACCTTCGGGTATAAGCAATGAACGCCGATTGACCGCAGTAAGCTCATTGGCGTGCCATTCCAAAAAGGTTGAAGATCCAGCACGCAGGTCAACAACCACATCCCAAACAGCACCACGCAAACAGGTGACGAGTTTCATTTCCGAGTGCGGCGAGCGCTGGAAATGCAGGCCACGAACAGTGCCTTGCTTCTGGGTTAGGGTGTGGTTGATCTGGGCGATGGGTTTGCGCCAACCAGCAACTTCAAGTTCTTCGGCACAGAAGAGCCGTTCAAAGAATCCGCGGCTGTCGCCCAATTGCTGTCGCTCTATGATCTTGAGATTGGATAACGAAGTATCGTAAACCGTAAACCGAGAGGGCAAAAAACCATCAGCAAAAATGTCGGATTTCAATTTCATCTAGATCAATTTTCGAAGACTAAAAAATAGCTACAATTCGTGAAGAGATTATATGTGCCATGGAATCGCAGCAGAAAAACTTTGGTTTTTTGATATATGTGCGTTCGTGCCAATTTTAATGTCATCATAAGAAATATTGAAGATACTCGGAATCATGTTGCATTTCTAGTCAAGGGGTCTTCCTGGAGCCTTTCTTTCTCTTGCGTATAAAAAAAAGAAACACAAATAAATAGTTAATATTGGCATTACCGGCAATGAATATCTCGTTTCAACATTATGGAGTGGAATGTAAATAGCTGCATTATAAATAACTGGCAAACAAAGCAGCAACGGGATTTTTCTTGAACGCAACGCTACGAAAATCCCAAGAAAAGCAAAAACAACCACTGCAGCGTTCATGAGGTAAAACACCGCTTTCATGAAATACCAAGTCAAACCGCCCCTTGTCAAATATGAGCTATTTAGATCTGATCTGGTGCCAAACCAAAGAAGTGGATAACGTGCGATCCAAGCGTAAATCACCTTTAGAGGTTGGTCTCTTACATAGTCGATCGTGACTCTTCTAAAGAAATATTCATCACTTTTAGAAAAAGCATCCAAAACAATAGCTGGTGAATTTCCACCATCATATGTTTCTAAAGCTTCAATTGGAGGGACATAAGCATTGGGGGCACGAGTCCAATCTGCGTTGCGCTCCCAGACACCGATCCAAAGGTTCATCCATAGGATACCTTTACTTAAAAATATCCCCCCATCGGGCAATTGAGAGTTTCTATAGGCCCAAGGAGAAATCAACAACGCAAAACCCAACGTAAAACACGCCAAATGTCGCCAACTAATTCTCATTAAAGAACCTGCCACCAAGAGCATAATTGGAAACAACAAATATATATCTCGCGAAAGGGCCGCTCCACCCAATAAAGCGCCAGATATAAAGAATTTCACTTTGGAATTGTTTAAATTTACAAAAACAAGCGAACCCAGTACAAATAATGGCGTGGTCAAATTCTCAGATAGCACCCTGCCATTCATCAGTACATCAAACGGCGAGACAGCAATTAGCAATGCAGACACAAATGAGAGTTTGGAGCCATACTGACTAAGCAAGAAATAGACCGCAGCCGCGAAACAGATGGTTAAAATACTTTGCACAAAATAAAAAAACGCTGCAGTTTCTGAAATACTTGAAATAAATCCGGCAAAGAAAGAGTAAAGTGGAGGCCTAGTAAACGTACCGACCATCTCTAACCCATGAACACCATATTCCATAATATTTTTGCCAGTATTTAGATAATACAAGCTATCTCCGCCATGCAAATCTTTTTGATAATCAAACATGAAAAAGAAAATTAATCTTACTAGAACTGCACACAATACAATTATTACTAAATCGCGAAAAATTGATCTTCTAAATCTTAAACTTGTCAATCCTATCATTTCAAATTTCCTGTTATATGTGCAAACCATCAGGCTCTAAATTTGGAAGTCTACTTGGTTCAGATGACGACAATTTCTAGAAATTGACTCTTTCAGCTTCTACCACAAGTGGCATATTACGAACCTTCGTGTGAATTGATCCAATATATTCACCAAGCACGCCAATAAAAAAAGCTTGTAAAGCACCAAAAAAGAATATACCAATTAGCATTGGCGCGGTACCCATTTGGAACGAATTCCAATGAGCAAGCTTGGCCACAAGAAATGCGGCCGCTATGAGCAAGCTGAAAAAGGAAAGTAAAAAACCGCACATCGCCATCAGACGCAAAGGTATTTTTGAATGATTGGTGATACCAAGCATCGCAATATCGTAAAGCGTGTAGAAATTATTCTTTGTATTCCCGCGTTGCCTTCTTGGCTGCTTAAATGGCACAGTTGCAATGGGAAATCCAATTTCGCATAATATTCCTCTGAAATATGGATATGGATCCTGAATAGTTCGTAAAATTTCAATAACGGCGCGGTCAAATAGTCCGGCCCCGGTGGCGTTTTGTATAAGTGGCACGTCCGAAATTCGATTAATGAAGCGGTAATATAGTTTCCTCATTAAAAACATTATCGATGACTCTTCGCTCTCGGGCTTGAATGCGAGTACAGTTTTGTAGCCTTCTTCCCATTTTTTTATGAATTCTGAAATCATCTCAGGTGGGTCTTGCAGGTCAGATGCGATTAATATACAAGCATCGCCACTCGACTGAAGTATGCCGTAATAGGGTGATCTGATGTGTCCAAAATTGCGCGCGTTAACTATCAGTTTCAAGCGCTTATCAGTCGTAGCTAAGTCTTTAATTTTCTTGACTGTTCCATCTGTCGAACAATTGTCGATACACATGTGCTCGTAATCATAGGGCTGCTCTTCCATAACGGCAACGATTCGGCGATACAACTCCTCAATGTTATCTTCCTCGTTAAAACAGGGAGTTACTATGCTGATTAATTTTTTTGTTGTCATTTCACTTGCCTTTAAATACCCAGTAATTCATTAACAACCAACTAAGCAGAACAATTGGAGGTATGCATATAAATTGCCCGACATATGGATTGAGCAGAAACTCTTGCGTCAAAACCTTTAACCCAGTCGAATTGATAACATAAGTTGCAACGTACACATAAACGAACTTACAAAATGTCAACCAATCTCGATGCCCAGAAAAGACAAATTTTCCAAAGTTGAAATAATTGAATATGACACCGAGAATGGTTGCTAATAGCAAAGCAACAGGATAAGAAAATCCAAAAAACAACAAAACTGCATAAGCGACGTAACCAAAGAGTGTGTTTAAAACACCAACAGCCAGAAACCTGATTTGTTTACACTCCGTGAATCCCACTAAATTTGATCTGCACATCATTGTAGGAAAGTCTATTTTTCCGTATTTTTCGTTATGAACTCCAACACCTTCTCAATACATATAAACGAAGTAAATTTTGGTATGTAGCCAAAATCTTCTGCTCGTTTATTGAGAGAATAGTAATTTGGTTTGCTGCCAGTTGCATTAACTCCATTGGCATATGTTATAAACTCAAATTGCAAACCAAACTGCGCCTGCAGTGCAGCTAATAAGACGGGTTTGTTGATGGGCGCTTGGCTATAGCAATCAACCACTGCGTTGGTGGCGGGTGAGTTCAATATCGATTCAACCAACTGATAAAAATCCTCTGAACCAATGAAGTCACGCACGAGATAATCTGCAGCGGTTTTCAATACCGTCTTATCCCGAATGGCACGCACTGTATCAGTGATCAGAAACCGCGCCTCCATGTCCTGCGTGTGACTCAAATAGTTGAACACACGAATATCAACTATGGGTAAAGGTGCCAGCGACCTATGGCGGCATTCGGCGTGTAACTTGGCAACACCGTACCAGTCCTGTGGTGACAGTTCGTTAATAGCGATCATCGCCTTGCTGTTGACGTCAACCGGTGTTTCAAAGCTTGAGCCATAAGCCGCGCCACTGCTCAAAAAGATATAGCGGCAAGAAGGGTGCTGGCGTACATACTCCAGTGCCAACTCATCGTATTGCAGTGTTACATCAAAGATCGCCGCGCCCATGGCAGCTGCTAGCGTCGGATTACCAACACCAACAAAGTTCAGGATCGCATCAAAGTGATCATTTGTTTTGAAACCGTCAAAGTCATGCGCTGGGTAACGCTCTGGTAAATCGACGCTCGATAACCACTGTTTCACCGCTTCCGGACGGCGGGCATACAGCACCAGTTCATGTGTGCTTTGCGCGGCGAATGAGCGAACTAGATCTTTGGCGATTTGGCTAGTAGCACCGAGAATAGCTATGAGCATAAGGTAAGTTGGGGCAAAGAGACGCTGCTATTCTTGATGGAGGTCGGAAGCAATCTGCAACAATTGGGCGGCACTTAGGTTGGGGAACATTTCGTCAATGCCACCTGAAACAATCTTGCCATCCTCGTTCTTGGTACTCTGGACTCGAGGGATCATGAACTGGGTGTTCGGCATCTCGATCTCACACAGAAGTGGCCCGTCGCAGTTGAGAGCATCGTTCAATACGAGGTCGTTTAAAGCTTTAAGTGTAGAGATCTTGACGCTGCGCATGCCATAGGCAATGGCAATCTTGCAGAAGTCGGGTGCGCTCACGCCGGAATCAGGTGTGGATCCGAAATGCTTTCCATCGAATAGGTTGTCTTGCATGATTGAGATGGCTAGGTACCCGTTGCTGTTCAAGACGAAGATTTTGATCGGAATACGGTAGTGCATGACTGCCTGCAACTCCTGCAGGTTCATTTGAAATCCGCCATCACCTGCTATACAAAATACGCGATTGGACTTGTCAGCAAAATAGGCGCCAATCGCCCCGGGCAGGCCGAAGCCCATTGGGCAACATGCGCTTGATGTCAAAAGTCGATTGTTACCTGTGTTGCGCATAGCCTGCATCGTGCACGTAAAGCTGGTACCCATATCTGTGACCACCACATCTTTCGGTTTTAGTTTTGTGGAAAGCGCCTCAATGAAGTCGTACGAGTTTAGTTTCCCTTCTGGCCGGTGGTGCGGCTCTGCGAACACATTGAACCGCTTCTTCCAAGTACTTAACGTCTTTCTCCATGGAGTAATATCTAAGCAACATACTGTTTCGCGTCTTGCTCGCAAGCCCGCTATGAATACTTTCACGTCAGCAACAACCGGGATATCGATTGATAAGGATACTTTTTCGATTTCATCTGAGTCGATGTCAACCATAATTTTCTTGGACCTGGGCGCGAAAAGCTCTGTCGCATAGCCGACGCTAGGTATGGATAATCGGCTTCCCAAAATTAATAATAGGTCCGCATTCTGGATTGCCAAGTTTGCTGCTCGTTGACCCAACAACCCGAAATTACCCACGTAATGCAAATCGTCATGGGCGAACAAGTCTGATGCGCTCCAGGTACTAACTACGGGGATATTCAACTCATTAACCAGTTCCAAGAACACCGTTTCACTATTGGACAAGTGGATGCCGGAGCCAGCGACGATCAGAGGCCGTCGTGCTTTGGTCAATGCTTCCTGAATTTGATCATAGGAAGCTAACAATGGCGGCTGCAGGTCCCCAAAATCTGACCGCTCTACAAACTCAGGCATGTACCGATCGCTTTCTACCCACTCCGCCTGAACATCCAGAGGGATCTCTAGCCAGGTTGGTCCCATGCGACCGCAGGTGGCTTCAGCAAAAGCCTTGCGAACCTCCCAATCAATTTCGGCTGATTCAGTAACTTGCACAGCGTACTTAGTCATGCCTTGCACAATTCCGATGATCTCCGCCTCCTGCACGCCATATTGCCGGAGCGGCTTGCCAGATCGTGCGATAGTTTGACGGCGAGGTACCTGGCCTGAGATAATGATCATCGGAATGGAGTCCTGGTAAGCAGCCAACACGCCAGTAAGGGTATTGCTCGCGCCGGGTCCATTGGTCACCAGTACCAGAGCAGGCTTCTTCTTAATGCGTGCATAAGCATCGGCCGCCATGGCGCATGCCTGCTCATGGTAAAGATGTATGCATTCCAAGCCTGAGATACGCAGCGATTCCATCAAGTGGGCAACGGGACCGCCTGCGACGCAAAAAACGGTCTCAACACCAAGGCTTTGCAGAAGTGCAATTACGTGGTCACTTACTTGTTTTTTCAAATTCGGTCTCCAGAAATACAAAAGTGTCTGCCCAATTAGTAAAACGGTAGGCGTTGTCATCAATGTACAAAAAGGCCCGTGGCTTTTCTGAGGTGATATCAGCTACACAGTTTCTAATTCCGTGCTTAATCAGCCATTCTTCAACTAGTTGAGTGCCTGTCTTTCCGTTGACTAGCGGTCGGTTCGGCTTGGCCTTGGCCGTAAAAATTACTACACGATACCGCGTTGCAAGATCTCGAATGGCATCAATGGCGCCCGGCATAGGTTCGCCATAACACGTACCATCCAAGAACCCTCGGTCGAAGCTATGGATGACACCATCAAAGTCGATGGCTATGTTGCGATTTTCACCTTCGAACCCCGGTGGGAAACTGCTAGCTGCTGTCATTTTGGTATTGTAATTATGATAGTGTCTTCCTCTAGAAATTCCATCTCACGCGCTACTTGCTTCACGATATAGCCACGCCCCACATCGCCGGGAATTGTTGCAAGATGCCGCCGCCCGTCCACGTGCTTACCTAGGCCGCCTCGCAGGAAGATCAGGATATCCTCGTCCAGCTTATCGCTGAGGGTTCTAATCTCGCTGGTGGATTCCACCGTGAAGTCAGTGCCGTGGGCACGGTAAGCATTGCTTTGCCCGGCGGCAGGCTCTTCTATCCACACGCAGTCGCCACCATTGATGCGCTCGTGCACCGCTGTTTCATAGCCTGAATTGGCGCGTCCGTACTTGTCAGATAGTCGCACCAAATCGTTCTTGTCATTTGGCGTTTCAACCTCAAACATGAATATGCCATTCTGTGACAATGCCTTTGTCGAGTGGAAAAGTCCACGCCTTAGTATCTGCTTTTCGGGTGCTCGGATAATTTTCTTGTCAGCCAGAAAGGACAACTCGGCTTCACCCTGCAAAAGGACCAAACCAGTGGTTTTTGTCGGATGGCAATGCATAGAAGTTTGCTGTCCCTGAACTATATGAAGAAGCCAAAGAGCAACTTGCTGATTCTCGTAAACCAGGTACTCGTAACCCCATGGTTTGTCGACGACAACACCCTTATGGCTATGCATATTTTTCATTGTAGACACGCAGTGTTTCCTCCATCCACAATCCCATGTGGTCGTAGTGCGGTGATGTGATGATATTTTTGTCAATCACAACAGGCTGGTTAACATACTGAGCACCAGAGTTGTTGATGTCATCCTCCAATGAGTAATAGCCAGAAATCTGGCGGCCCGCGGTAACATTAGCTGAAATCAGAAGTTGAGCGCCATGGCATGTGGATGTGATGATGCGATCATCAGAGTCCCACCGATGGATAAACTCCTTAACCACTTTTTCCTGCCGGAGTTTTTCCAGTGACTTAACACCACCAGGAAGCACCAGCAAATCTGTATCTTCAAACCATGTGTCCAGTTGTGCAACAAAGTCCTTAAAGAGCACATGACAAGGCATGTTCAATCCGAGGATGCCATAGACCCGACCTAATTCATCTTTTTTATCTGCAACAATGCTAACTTTGAATCCAGCCGCCAACAGTCGGTAATATGGATAAACCAGTTCGTGATCTTGGAACCCACTCCATGTCAAGATAAGCGCATTTTTCTTCATCGAGGATCTCCTTTGATAAATTGGTAGTTGAAAATTATCGTAGTCATTGGAAGCTCACCCCGAGATAACTTTCAATTCTGCTCGCCACAAATTCAATCATATCTTGCGTCAGCGCTGGCTGCACACCAATCCAGAAAGTGTTGTTCATCACGTTGTCAGTGTTCGTCAGGTCTCCGCTGACGCGGTAGGCCACCCCAGCCATGTAAGGTTGACGCGTAAGATTTCCAGCAAATAGCAGACGTGTGCCAACCTTGTTTTGGTCCAGGTAGGTCAGCAGATCGAGGCGCGAGACCGGACAGTTTTCTTTCAATGTAATAGGGAAGCCAAACCAAGACGGGTCTGAATGCTCGGTGGCCTCTGGCAGTCTGATGAATTCCTCACAATTTTTCAGACGCGTTTTCAAAAAAGCAAAGTTGTCTTTGCGGACCTGGATGAACTGCGGTGCTTTCTCCAACTGGGCAAGTCCGCAAGCGGCTTGCATGTCGGTGATTTTCAGGTTGTAGCCCAGGTGGCTGTATGTGTATTTGTGGTCGTATCCAAATGGTAGTTCACCCAACTGCTGGCAAAAGCGCTTGCCGCATGTATTGTCTTTGCCTGGTTGGCAAAAACAATCCCGGCCCCAGTCACGGAACGATTCGGCAATTTGCATCAGCGTGCGATTGTTACTAAAGACGGCGCCGCCCTCGCCCATGGTGATGTGGTGCGCCGGGTAGAAGCTGAGGGTGGCAATATCGCCAAAGGTGCCCACCATCTGGTTGCGATAAGTGGTGCCAAGCGCATCGCAGCAGTCTTCCACCAACCACAAGTTGTACTTCTTGCACAGCGCAGTGACAACATCCAAGTTAAAGGGGTTGCCCAAGGAATGCGCTAGCATGATGGCCTTTGTCTTGGGGCTAATAGCAGCTTCGATCTTTGAGGCATCAATGTTGTGGGTCAGGGGGTCCACATCCACAAATACGGGTACCGCGCCAAACTGGATTATGGGATTAACTGTGGTCGGAAAGCCTGCTGCTACACCAATAACTTCATCGCCTTTTCTAATGGCTCGTTCGCCGAGTTTAGGCGACGTGAGTGTATTGAATGCCACGAGGTTAGCTGAAGATCCCGAGTTGACGGTGATCAGGTGCTTGATGCCAATGAAGGTTGCGAGCTTCTTTTCGAACTCCCAGTTAAAGCGGCCAGTGGTGAGCCAGCCGTCCAGTCCAGCTTCGACCATGTTCTTGAGTTCTTCCTCGCCGATTACTTTGCCTGATGAGGGAACGAGGGTGGTGCCGGGAATAAAAGGTTGGGGCGCCAAAGTGATTGCGGCTAACTCTTCTACCAGCGTGGCGATCTGCGCTCGAATGGCAAGGGCTCTGACCGTTTGCATAGGGTTGGTCAACTTTGAGTTAGTGCTTGATAGGTTCGTATTTGGTCTAGGGTCAGCTCGCGCATATTAGCACCCGCATGGCGATTCTTGGACCAGTCGACGATAAGCTCCAAAGCCTCATTTAGACGCAATGCTGGTCGCCAATCAAGGCGAGTGCGCGCTTTGGAAATATCGAGTTTGAGGTAGTTAGCCTCATGGGGGTGCTCGCCGGCGTCGATTTGCCATCGGGCGTCATGACCCCACATCGCAGCGATTTGGTCGACGATCCAACCGACGGGTTTGGAATCTTCGCCAATCGGACCAAAGTTCCAACCTTCAGCGAAGTCTTGACCTTCGGTGTAAAGTCGCTCAGCCAATGTCAGGTAACCCTTTAATGGCTCCAGCACGTGTTGCCACGGGCGGGTAGCGTGGGGATTGCGGACAACAACAGGTGCATTGCGCTCAAAGGCGCGCAAAATGTCTGGTACCAGTCGGTCCGCAGCCCAGTCCCCCCCCCCGATGACGTTGCCTGCACGAGCCGACGCCAAAGCAATGCCGTTGTCTTGATAGAAGGAACGGCGGTAGGCGCTGGTCACCAGCTCTGCACAACCTTTGCTGTTGCTATACGGGTCGTGTCCTCCCATAGGCTCATCTTCACGATAGCCCCATAGCCACTCTTTGTTTTCGTAGCATTTGTCTGTAGTAACAACGACTACCGCTTTGACGCCAGGCGTGTTGCGCACCACCTCAAGCAGATGCACCGTGCCCATGACGTTAGTAGAGTATGTCTCTACAGGATTCTGGTAGGAGTATCGTACCAGGGGTTGTGCCGCCATGTGAATGACGATGTCCGGCCGCGCGGCCAATATGGCCTGTTGCAACTTAGGCAGGTCACGAATGTCGGCGATCGTGGAAACCATTTTTTCTGCAACTTTGGCAACTTCGAACAGACTGGGGTTAGTGGGCGGCGGGAGTGCGTAGCCGGCAACATCTGCGCCCAAACTTTGCAGCCACAAAGAAAGCCAACCGCCCTTGAAGCCAGTATGGCCAGTCAAAAAGATGCGCTTACCGCACCAAAAAGCAGGGTTCATGTCCAGACTTTCCAGGGCGCCTGGCCACTGACCCAGAGCTCTTCAAGGTAAGTCCTGTCACGCAATGTATCCATAGGCTGCCAAAAGCCATCGTGCTGAAATCCGGCCAATTCGCCCTCCCGAGCTAGGCGCTCCAACGGCTCGCGCTCCCAGATCGTTTGGTCACCGTCAATGTAGTCGATGACTTCGGGAGACAGCACAAAGAAGCCGCCGTTAATCATCCCACCATCACCTATCGGCTTCTCCATGAAGTTTTTGACCATATTCCCCTTGAGATCCAGGACACCAAACCTCCCCGGGGGTTTGGTAGCGGTCAATGTTGCTTTGACGTTTTGTGATTTGTGGAATTCGATGAGTTTCGTAACATTGAGATCGCTCACGCCGTCTCCATAGGTCAAGCAGAAAATTTCATCGTCTTTGATGTAGTCCGCAACGCGCTTCAAACGACCACCGGTCATGGTGACATCACCAGTGTCAACCAGCGTGACTTTCCAGGGATCGGCATGACGCTGGTGCACCTGCATTTGATTGCTGGCCATGTCAAAGGTCACATCGGACATGTGTAGGAAATAGTTGGCGAAGTATTCCTTAATGACATAGCCCTTGTAGCCACAGCACACCACAAAATCCTTGATTCCGTGGTGAGAATAAGTCTTCATGATGTGCCAAAGTATCGGCTTACCGCCAATCTCAATCATGGGTTTGGGACGGGACGATGTTTCTTCGGAGATGCGAGTGCCTAGGCCACCGGCGAGAATGACTGCTTTCATTATTTACCAACGTCCTTTTCTAAAGACTCAAAAACAAGATCCCACCGTCGAAGAATTTCATCTTTATTATGATATTTACGAAGATAATTACCTGCCTTCTCAAATATATCTCTTCTTATTTCAACTGAACTATTTATGTATTGTTCAATTTTACTCAACCACTCTTCAGTCGATGCACAACAGAACGCAAGGTTCGCATTATCCATCGCGTGCCGGTAAGCAGGTGTGTCTGACGTTAATGTAGGCACCCCAATCTCCCACAAAAGCAAAAGCTTATTTTCCGGTTTATTCCACATCATTGCAATATCACGTCTGATCGGTATAAGCGCCAGATCCGCATTAGAAATTATCTCAGAAAAAGTACGTTTATCCCAACTTACCAAATAATAATCGCACTTCAATTTTTTCAATATTGCTTCGGTTTTTTTATGAAAAAAACTAATTGGTAACTTAATAATTGGATCTGTAATTATATATAGTTCAATTTTATCACCTAACTTTTCAAAGACATCATTCAACATTAGTAAGTTATTAACCGTGTAAGCCTGACCCTCCCAAACCAATTTGAGTTTTTTTCCAATTTCAAATGAGTCTTTATGATGAGTTATATCGTTTGAGAAGAAATCAAGGGATATGTGAACATTATCGTTTAATCTAAGTAAATCAATCTTTTGCGCATACGTTGAACAAACGACAGCATCAGACATCGCAATCATCTTGCGTAATGCGGTCTTATAGTTAGGCCACAACTTGCGTTCCTTGCCCAACAAAAAACGTGCCACCCCTCTCAAAACTGATCGGATGGTAATGTCTTCAAACAAATAGGAATCAACTAACTCAAAAACAAACTTAACATTTGGATGATTTATTTTATATTTAATCCAAATACTTAAATTACACCCATAAGTAAGATAAATAATATCGTACACTCTTAATGGGTCCGCTAATTCGAATCTTACGTTTCTCTCGACTGCATAAAACACAAATCTCCGTCTGTCACCAGGGGCAGTTAGATCCTTATTATATGGAGTGTAGGCAACTTTTTGTTCAGTCCAGTTCATTCTGTTTAATTCCATTGCGAAACACTTTAGCACAAGAGCAATTAGTGACTCTTACAGACGCTAACACCGATGCAAACTATGGCCAAAATCCGAAAAAAACTGGTTTCTTGACTGTAATAATAATATGTTCATTAAATATTTTAAATTTTGACAAAATTTTCCCTAACCACAATGGTAATCCTCTTCTAATTAAAGGACTATGAGCAATTTTCTCAAATTGAAACATATTATTTTCTAATAATTCACCAATCCCTGCATGCGATATTAGTCCATGATGTTCGCAATCAGGATTATAATTTGTATGAGGTATATACATGTGCAGCGGATTTTTCCAACAAGTTATTGCTTTCACTTTTTTAAAAAGTAGTGATATTTTAAGATAGGTCAAGTTTGGAGTTTTTATTGTGAAAAGTCCACCTGGTTTTAAAACTCGATAAACTTCACGTATAACTAATACCTTATCTTCATTTGATATATGCTCAAAAAAATCTCCACTAAATACTACATCAATAGAATTGTCATCAAACAATAACGATCTGGCATCCCCCAATTTAAATGTTACATTTACTCCAATTGCGCTCATCAATTTCTTCCCTCGCGCTATTGAATCCTCATTCAAGTCTTGACCATAAACAACTGCCCCCAAGCGGGCAAATACAATAGCATATAAACCCCAGCCACATCCCACATCCAATACTTTCTTGCCTTCGATATCACCAAGTGTTAAGATTGCTTGATCGCGTAGCTTTAATTCAGCAAAGTTTCTTTTATATGTTTTACCATCCCAATTTTCATGACTACTATTGAAATAGCATTTAAACCAAGCCCATTCATCTAAGGCTTCTATTGTTACTAATTCATTGTTCATATATTTTAATTGCTCGCTGAGTAGGCGCTAATAGTTATTTAAGCTGTTCGTAAATGTTTCTATATCTAGAAACTCCTTCATCCAGAGAAAAGTGGTGCTGCGCCGCCGCAACACAGCGTTGTCTCGTAGCAGCATCACCCGTCAAGCGCAAGAGCTGTTCTAATGCAACTTTGATGGAAACGGCGTCAAACAACCTAAGTACCACCCCCACCTGCTCACCTTCCAGCACTGTAGTCATGTCACCTACACCATCGTTGCCAAGGCAAGGTATTCCACAGCCGAGAAATTCTGCCAGTTTGGTCGGGGATGACGCTTTTTTGGAAAATATCGGTTTAATAAAGAAGATTCCCGCGTCCATTCGCGCTATTTGATTAGGTATCTCAACATGGTTGGCACTTGTCAACTCTACCGCCGCTTCCGGCACACCCGCTTTAAACAGCCGATCCCGAATGTAGGTATGTTGGCCACGATTTAGGATCAAAAAGCGCGCTTCGGGACGCATTAGCCGCAACTGCACAAAGCTGGCGACCACCTCATCAAACAGATAGTAAGTACCCACCGAGCCAACATAGCCCAACACAAAACCAAGCTCAACTGTGCAACTCTCTGGTCGAGGCAAAGGCCTGAAGTGCGCAAGATCTGCGCAGGTAGGGATAACCGAAATGGGGGGCATGCGCCCTTGTAGGTATTCAAATTTCTCTATTATTTCTACTGCCGCATTTGTGAGCGAAACCACATGATCTGCCTCCAAAAGGAAGCGACGCTCGAATCGTTTAGCAACGAAATACATCAGTCCACTGCGTGCCCAGGAGTCGCCGTCCACCTTCTCATCTGCCCAAAAGCCGCGCATGTCGAACACATATTTAAGTCCTGTTAGTCGCTTAAGGACCAACGCCATGACAGAGGGTACATAGCTGCGCGCATGCACAACGCTCAGGCGATGCCACTTCGACAACCACAAACCGAGCATGATACCGCAGGCAATGTCCCACGCCGTTGCCAATGCCGATGGCCATTTGTGATACCGCAGAGGGTGCCAAATGATGCCTTTAAGGGCGATATCCCGAACAAGTTGCTTACGCTCAGTGACCATCGCCCAATCTTCTGGCTTCTCAAAACTAATAAGATGAATGCGCTGCTCACCGGCCAAGCGCCTAAGGTAAGCCAGCACTTGAGATTGACCCAGGGGCTCTAGCATGCCATCGTAGGAAATGTAAAGAATACCCTTAGTCATATATTAGATCTTAAATCAGTTATCGAAGCAAATATCCAGATGACATTTCATACCTGCCTGATACCTCGTACAACCGCTGCCTTGAAGCCGTCTGAATACTCAATAAACCCCGAAAATGTAACCTTTGCGCCATTGTTATTGAACATGGCAACCACATCTCTTATTCTTTGAGGATTGTCATGCTGAGGTGAAAGCATATCAAACGTATCCAAAACAATCCACTCACGGAGCTGGGCCTCACTCAGGCCCACTGGCGGCATAGTATCAAGATCTACAAGCGGAACAATTCGACTTAAGAAGCCTAAACCAATATTTTTCAAAAATTTCGATACCTTAATAAGCCAATCTACGTTGCTTTCAATCAATCTAAACAGCCTTTCATGGCTTATTCTTTTAGTCAATGGTCGGAATATATATTTAGCATGAACTTTAGTCCACCAACCCTTGATAGGATAAAAGTCTACTACCACCTCACCACCAGGCTTTGTCTTGCTGATTAGCGCCTTCACTGAAGATTCAAAATCAGGCGTATGCTGTAATACGCCGAAGCAAAATACTTTATCAAATGCATTATCGGGGAAAGGCATTTCATAAATACTGGCCTGAAATAGTTGAAAACGATCAGGGGCTATTGCACCATTATTTCTAAAGTTGGCACTGACGGCATCCGAATAATCAACACTATAAAGTCGTGCTTGTGTGTGCTTCAAAACGACTTTGCTAAAACGCCCAGCACCAGAACCCACTTCAAGAATATCTTTTCCAATTAAATCATCTGGTTTCCATCCCGATTCTGCAAAGAAGCGCCTATAACTAAGCACAAAACCATCGTCCTCTCGATCCAGTTGAGTGCTATCAAATTTATTCCACTGCACACCAAAATTCTCGGTGTAGTTTTCCAATTCCGCGATACGGGCAACATTGTTGACAATGGCGAAAGTGTTTCCATCAGCGTCAGTTAGTTTGTCGGCCACAACACGGAGCGGGGACCGAGTCTTTGGATTAATTATTTGTATCACATTTAGTTATTTCGTTAATCTCTTCAATCAAAATCTCGCAGCAAGCTGATGGGTATAGGACATCTAAAAGTCAAAACAAGGAGATCACCCCAAGGTTCGGCAAAATTACCCCCCATCATTGAATGCGCTTGAAACTTAATTAACTTTCAGAAAAGCTGCAAGTCGTCTTATTTTAGAGAATGACCATCTTGGCACAAATCGATTCCCAACCGACTCGCGTTTTACGAGTGGGTTCCAAAACCAATAGTACTCTTCTTGATAGTAGCTTTTTTTTGTAACAATCCCGAAATCGTGAAAATCTGAAAATTTTATTTTTAAACAAAAATGGAACCCAAAAAAAAGTCTGAGTCTAGTAATGACTTTATTTATTGGAAACGGATAGAATTTATAGATGGGAATACCAAAAGTAATAATTTTCAAAATGAAATTATAAACATAAGCATTTTCTATCGGATATAGGTGAAGAGGTCTTTTTATATTTTCAACCGCATGAATGTATCTAGCCTTTAACTCTTCCCTTGTTCCCATAAAATTAACACCAAGATGTTCAAGCGCTACTTTTCTCGATACTTCCAAATCACTAGAAGTCAGCATAAGCCATATCGTCCGAATCTTTCCACCCATGTCCTCAATATGATTCGCGCTACTATTTTGCCCATATTCAAGCGGGGCAATGTAGGTCAAGCAAACATCTTCGATTATCCTAACCCTCATGCGCAGCGAGGCAGCGAAAAACGCTACGGATGTAAAGTGCGCTGTTGCAATCTGACTATAACTAGTTAGTACATTCTCCAAATCTTGAAAGAAATTTATATTTGTATGATTACCAACACAATACGTTTGAAACCCTCTGTCTTGCCACCACTCAAAATCCTCCTTGAGTAAACCTCGATCCTTCAATAGAATCCCCCAAGGTTTGGCAAAATCATGTTTCTGAATGCCTTTATATAACTGCTCATTGGTGTCTAGCCCAGGATCAGATGCAACAAATAGCGTTCCAATCCCCAAGCAAGGAGCATACCCGTCAATCAAAAATAGCCATGGATGAGGGAATTTAATCGCCTCGCGCACTCGAATAGCATTTTCATAGATATCTTGTCTAGTTGCTACGTAAAGTGGGTCATGGCAGTGGAGATCACATAATGTCTTGGCTTGATAATAGTCGATTCCGTGCGGAAAGACTAACGGAAGAGGTTTGAAAGAATCAAGTTCAAGGTAATTAATTATTAGCGCACTAATTCCACTCTTATCTGCATTTTTGTAAAGATTCTCTAATCGCATTGGCAATATCTCAAGTTTGGTCCGAACCTTAATTCATGATTTGCGTGTAAAGGCCCAGTGGTAAGTGTCGCCAGTAATGACGAGGTCCTGCGAAGCCACGACATATTCTTCGAACATCTCGAAAATTGAAGGTGAAAATAACATATAGTTATTTTTATAATTCGGATTCAGCACAATTTTTAATGATCCGTCCAGGATTTCCGGCAAATACCACCCCAGGCGGAACTGACGACGTTACAACTGTTCCTGCAGCAACAACGGCATTTTCACCAACTTCTACGCCCGGCAGAATGATTGCGCAAGCTCCGATCCAGCAGCCACATCTTAATACGATTGAATCACGTGTGGTTGCGTTCGGATAACCTTGATCATATATGGTTTCATTCGAATTTGAGAAATTATGATTGTTAGTATAAAAATGTACACCGGCTCCAATTAGAACTTTATCTTCTATGATGATTCCACCGCCACCATCCGTTGGATCCGCGAAAAGGAAAGTATTTGGTCTAATTACGACATTGTTACCTATTGAAATTTTTGAGCATGCTTCAGCATAAGCGCCTGGTCTAAATTCCGCACCCTCACCAAAATGCTGGAATCTGGCTTTACATAGCTTTCTCATTGTTGACTTAAAATACAAACGCCAGTGAGTTAGCAATATATCTGGCCCAATGCGGTCAGCGTTCCTCCAGTATTTAATACGGTCAAGTATTTCTTGAATGCTCACCATACTCCCCACCCACCATCTACAACAAGATTCTGCCCAGTCACATACCTTGCCATATCGCTCCCTAGATAAGCAACCACACCCCGAAAGTCATCTTCTGTTGCCATTCGGGCCAGTGGTGTTTTTTCTTCGTATCTCCGCAGAAATGCTGCAGGTTGGCTCCTAAAAATACCCCCAGGAGATATTGAGTTAACTCGGATGTGGGGTGCAATGGTGGTTGCGAGCCACCGAGTGAGTTGAATTAGTCCACCCTTTGAAACGCCATACGCTGCCGGATTGCTCATGCTAGTGCCTTCGTACAGGCTCCAGTCAGGGCCATATACTCCGTAAATTGAAGCGATATTGATAATGCTTGCGCCCTGTGCTACCTTCAGCAGCGGTGTTAGCCCCTGGCAAAGATCGAATATTGCTGTGAGATTGACTTCCAGCGCACGACGCCAGGTCTCAACCGTTTGTAGTTCAAACGGTACACCCCACCCAGAAAGGTCTGATGCACCTACAAAGGCCGCATTGTTGATGAGTATGTTGAGGCCCTTACCGCTGCCTTTCAGGCTAGCCATCAATTCCGCGCGTTGCGTCTGATGTTCTAAATCACATACTTGGCACTCAGTATTGACATCCCAACGTTCGATCAGGCTTGCGCTCAGACCGTCTAAATCTGAGCCGGGCCGATCAACCAACACCAAATCAGCACCGAGTTCGGCTAAAGTATCAGCCATTACCCTTCCCAAAGCACCCGTAGCACCAGTAATCAACGCTCGGCGCCCTCTTAGATTGCTCAAATCTCTAATAGTGGTCAAAGTTTGGCCTCTCGTATATTCAAGAGACTTTCGGCGATCTGAAAATCCAATAAGGTATCAATATCAATCGCCCGCTCGGCTGGAACATGTACCGCCCTCACGCGCCCTTCAAAAGTAGCGTTATGGGTCGTGACAAACTCTGGGTTTGCCACATAGCATACGGTCGCCATGTCATAAACTGTGGGAGCATCTTGACGGCGCGCTACTATTGACTGTGGCGGCATAACCAACCCAACTGTGCCGTCTGCGTTAGTCTTCACCATATTAAAGTAAGGACTGCGATGGGCATCAGTAATGGTGATTACTATGTCAGCACCACCTTTTACGTATTCATCTAGGCAGTTTTCAATATCCAAAGCTATTCTCAAGGGCGCCGTGGTGGGGACAGATACCATCGCTTCGGGTAATTTACCAGCTGTATCACGCACGTAGTTAAGTGCATGTCGCCAAGCTAACCATTCAGGGCTGTCATCCCTGGCCAATTCCGCCGGCCGATGAAATGGTACTTCAGCACCAAAATCACGCGCCACTGCCGCAATCTCTTCGGAATCGGTAGAGACTATGATCCGTTCAATCCGCTTGACGGCGAGGGCGTGCTGAATAGACCACGCGATCAATGGCTTGCCTCCTAAAGACCGAATGTTCTTACCAGGCAAACCTTTCGAGCCACCTCGGGCAAATATAAAGGCTACAGCTCTCATAATTCTAATTTGCAGACTTGCGTCTTTCTTGCCACTTGCACCTGCCCAGCAGACACTGCTGACTCACGTGCCGCTTCAATAATTTCTAGCACTTTTAAGCCATCCTCACCCGAGACTAGTGGCGATTTTTTTTCCACTATACAAGTTATGAAGTGCTGCCACTCTGCTTTATAACTGTCGTCTCGCTGGTGTGGTTGGACAGATTCCTGTCGCCATTCTGTTGCACCTGCTGGAAACAACGCCACTTCACCCGTTAGGCCATTCCATCGTAAGCTGCCACTTTCACCAATGGCTGTACAAAGTCGCGTTGTGTCGTGTCGGATAAAATCTAAATTAACTGTGCCGATAAGTCGATTCCCGTCGGCTGCAGACACGAAGCCAAGTGTCAGATGGGCGGAGTCCTCAACATCAATTTCCAACTTACTTTGGCGACTAAGCGTGGCTTTTACCCACTGAACTTCACCAAAAATCCAGCGTAAGTAATCCAGTTCGTGACTGAGTTCTAACAAAGCGCCACCGCCAAGGTCATGGCGTGCCGATACGGCATTACGATAATCGCTATCTGGTCGCCAAGAAGGTAAAAATTGGCCAATCTCGCAGCGCACGGAAAAAACTTTTCCAATCACGCGCTGGCCCAACAAATCACGAAAGCGCTGGAGTGATGGCAAGTACCTGAGGTTGTACCCAGTCAATAAAACCGTCCCTTGTTTCTGGCAGGTCTCAATTAATTGCTCGATGCCCTTCAGCGAGTCCGATAAGGGCTTTTCAATTAAGAGATGCACGCCAGCTTTTGCCAGAGCCTGAGCAGTGTCGATGTGAAATGGTGCTGGGTTGGCGATAACCGCGATTTGCGCATTAAAAGCGATTGCTTCGCGAATATGCGAAAAACAGCCATTTGAATACTCCGGTACTTCACTTATTGATTGGTGCCGTAAAACCCGAATATCGGCATCGAGAAAGAGTTTCCGTGCCAAACGCAAATGGCGCTGACCAACACTACCCAGACCAACAATTAGGACACGGCTAATCAAGCACTATCTCCAGATTATCTTTGAGGCTTAAATGATTTTCAAGCAGTTGGGCGTCCCACAAAGGTAGCACAACCCCACCAGCAATTAGTGCCTGGCGGGCTTGCTTCAAGCCATCACCCACGAAGTTAAACAGGTGTGCCGTAGCAACTGCATCAACGCGAGGATCCGCTAGACCAGCGGCAAGGTGCGTGGCATTGCCTACGCCGCCAGCCAAAATAACGGGTTTAGGCATGTTCACTGGCAGGAGGTCAAGCAAACGCAGGTCGTAACCCTGTGCAGTGCCATCTCGGTCCATTGAGTTCAGGTATAGCTCACCGATGGCCTCGTGCGCTGCCTGCTCAATCCAATTTGCAGCCCCGCCAGGCTGACACAGGGTGCCTCCGTCAGACCACGCCACAAATGTACCATCTGGCGCAGACTTAACATCTATAGAACCAACCACACATTGAGCTCCAAACTCGCTAGCCAAGGAACTAACGAAACCATTATTGTTGTAAAGTGCAGTATTTACGATGACCTTGTCTGCACCAGAACGGAGGAGGTTCCACGCATCGTCTACCGTGTGTACACCTCCGCCGGCGGCAATTGGTACAAAGCAACCTTTGGTCAGGTTCTTTAAAGTTGCACAAAAGTCACTTTTGTTCTTTTTTCCTCGCGTGACGTCAAGTACGATCAACTCATCGATAGAAAAGGAAATTTCTGAAAAGTTGTAATTGGTCTGCAACCAATTTAGGTCTCCGACTTTCTGTAAACGAAAGTTTCGGCTAAGCATGAAATACCCGTTGTTGTAGAGAAGGGTAAATATCAGACGTTTTTTTAGCATTTATTGTTATTGCGCCAAGAAATTCTTCAGTAATATTAACCCGTTGGTCTGACTCTTTTCGGGATGGAACTGGGTGGCAAATATATTGTCTCGCTCGTAAGCAGCAAGAAAATCTGTACCATAATTACAAGTGGCAACCTCCCCTTTCAAGCCTGCAGGTAACATGCGATAAGAGTGCACAAAATAGAAATCAGCGGCATTCGTCAGGCCTTGAAAAAGCCGTGCATCTGGATTGCAAGTCACCTGATCAAAACCGATATGCGGTATCTTATTTGTCACAACTTCTTGTGGGAAAAATTTATCTACCGCGGTAGGTATCAGACCTAGCCCAACCGTATTGCCATCCTCCGAACTACTGGTACCCATCAGTTGCATACCGAGGCAAATGCCAAGAACCTTACTACCTTTGGTTTGAACCGCCTCAGTGATGGCTTGATCAAGTCCACGATGTTTAAGTGCGAGCATGGCTTTGCGAAAAGATCCCACGCCAGGTAACAGAAGTGTATTTGCCGCGGCAATTTCGTTCGGCTTGCCACTGATTACCGGGTCGCAACCTAGATACTGAAGTGCACTCATCACGGACCACAAATTGCCCATCCCGTAGTCAATCACCGTCACACTGCGTTTAGTCATGCAACAACAAACTTTGGCCTCCAGAGACCATCAATTCTTTCGAATAGCCTCTGATTGGCGTAGCGATCAAGTACCAGATCAAATTCTGCTTTCGTCATCCGGTAATAAGCCAAATACTGCTGGATAAACTCTTCTGGATAATATCCATCGTAAAGGCGCACCAGATTGACAGCTTGTTCCCGATCCATTGCACCGCGCCGCACTTCGATACATGCGTCCTGATTGGCTCTGCCAAAGCCAAATTTTAGATACATCAAATAGGTATGCAGTGCGTAAAGTGCTTGATCGTTCTGTGAGAAATTTGTAAAGGTGCCTGCATTTGAGTCTTCAGCCTCCTTTAGGCCGCAGTGCTCCTTGGCCACAAGATAATTTCTATACGGGTCCCAGTTTTCGAAATAGGACCAATGGGTTAGTTTTAACTTATGTTTATTTAGTTGGTCATCGGTAGGGAAACAAAAGAAATTTAGCTCGTTTGCAGTCAAGCCAGAAGCAGCTAAAACTTTTTCATAACCTCCCTCAAGATACACTTTCTTTTGATAATGAACGTCGTAAATTGGATTCTTTGATGTTTCAGTAGACCCCCCATACTCGACCTCACCATCCTCACCGTAAAAAATCAAATCAATGTCAAATGCTGTTGCCATGCGGATGACTGCGGTGTGTATAGAAATCAACCACCCGTAGTATGGAAAACCCATTTCAACAAAGCCTGATCTGTTGAGTGCGCGCATGGCTTCATGATTTGGATTAACTGAAATGTGGTTATATCCACTTTCCACAAAGGACCGAAGATTTTGGTCCCCCAATGGCAGAGAAAGTGCCGGTGTTACTGTAACGCAGAGAGGGTTCATGCCATATCTATGCTTGAGGTTATAAGCTACATACGATCCATCCTTGCCACCACTCACCGGAACCAGGCAATCATATTCCCCGTCACTTCGCCGATGCAAATCAAGTAGATTTAACAACTCTTTTTGCCTTGCTTCCCAGTCAAGTGACTTTTTCTTTTCTGTCCAAACGCAAGCATTGCACCAACCCCTTTCATCAAAAGTGATCCTAGGTCGGGTAGACATGGTTAGACAATTTGAGCACCACCTCAAATTCTTAATATTCAATGACATTTCCTAGACTCCAACATGTTGCTAAATTGCGGTAGCGGCAACCAAATCTTCCGGTCGCCCCACGTCCAACCAAGGCTCGTGCATCGGATAAGCCACTGTGCGTTTTCCTTGTGCTTTCAAGAGCTCAAACAACGAAGGCATGTCGCAGTGCTTGTCCTTACCCAACAGGAGCAAGGCGTCGGGGGCAAGTGCATACACTCCGGCATTGATATGACTTCGAGTAATGGGTTTTTCTTCAAACCCTACAATTTCAGTACCTTGGGTTTTTACCACGCCAAAGGGGTGCTGCCACTCGTGAAGACGCACGGCCATTGTTGCATCTGCGCCGTGCCTTATATGGAAATCGAGCAATTCTCCGTAGTGTATATCTGTAATTACATCGCCATTAGTAACTACAAACGGGAGACTTGGAGCCGGATTGAGTAAACCAAGAGCTCCGGCTGTGCCAAGAGGTGTTTGCTCGCGTAAGTAATCAATTTGAACGCCCAGGCCCTCACCATTACCAAAGTGAGATTCAATCATATGTCCGAGATAATGAATGGAGAGTACAAAATGCTTAAAGCCCTCCAGCTTGGCTCGGTCAATAATGTGCTCTAGCATTGGTTTGCCTGCTATGGGCAACAAGGGTTTAGGACAATGTTCAGTATGGGGGCGCAGTCGCGTACCCATGCCACCAGCCATAATGACCATCAAGTTAGATCGAGAAACAGGAGCGGTGATTTCATCCCAAAGATGTAAGCCAACCAACCTGTGCTGATCATCTACTACCGGAATTTGCTGAACCTTATTTGCAAGCATCAATTCCATCACAACATCACGTCCCATATCTGGTCGCACCACGAACGCATTGTGACGAACGACGCTGGCAATTGGGCTATTCAGATCCAGTCCTTTAAGTAGGCCGCGCCTTATATCACCGTCTGAAATGGTACCTTGCAAGACGCCCTCATCATTAATTACCATGGTAATTTTGATTGCTACCTCATTTAAATTCCGGATGGCGTCCCCAATAGTGGCAGAAGGTTGCAATAGGGCTTGTTGCCAGAGTTGCGCGTATGAGTTCACTTATTGATGCCCAGTATCGGTGATGGTCGGTAAATCATGGAACGTTTTCTGAACAATACAATTTAATGTACAACTTTTAAGGATATCTAAAACTCTTTTAGTTGCGCCACCCTGACCATAAGGATGGACAACTTGGCTTAATGATTCTTGAAAGTCTAAAGAATAGAGTTTTTGCAATGCTGACTGAATACTTGGACGCGACGGTTCACAGTTGATCACACTTGCCGCTTGCAATCGACCCCGTTGTCGTTTGCCTATATTGATTGATCCTTTCTTAAACCAGGGAACCTCTGTCAGTCCGCTTGAAGAATTTCCCACCACTCCATCGACGTGCGTAATGCAAGATAGGTACCGCATATGACCAAGTGATGCATAAGCACGAGCGTTATGATGTGTTTCTACAAATTGCTCCACCATTTTAATTAGAGCTCGACCATCAGTGTCTGCATTGGGCAAGGTGAAGATAAGTTGAGTGTCATTAAGCGCGGACAAAGCAGCCAAAAGTTCCGACATCTGCTCTGCAGCAGTTGATTCCTCAAGCGTGACAGGGTGGAAGGTAATCAGCAGGCTCTTTTGCCCAAGCTTAAAATCAAGCGATGCCTCCAATTCGGCACGGTCAAGAAGCTTTAAGTGCTTTATGTTGTCAACACCCAAGCCCCCAACCAAAAACACACGTTCAGGTTGTTCCCCCAGTTGGATCACGCGCTGACGATATGCCTCTGCTGCAACAAAATGCAGCTGTGACATCTTAGTGATCGAATGCCGAAGTGCTTCATCAAAAGCGCCTTCTGTCGTTTCTCCGCCATGTAAGTGCGCCACCGGTATGCGAGCTACCAAAGCTGCAGACACGGCTACAAAAATTTCGAATCGATCTCCAAGCACTACGATCAGATCTGGGCGCAATTCGTTTAATGCATCGGCAAAACCAATCAAACCCAAACCCATGGATTTGGCAATACCGACAGGTGTATCTGAGCTGGTAAGCATTTCAACTTTCCGATCGATCCGGAACCCATCGTTATCAATTTCGCGATATGTGAGCCCGAATTCAGGAGAAAGATGCATACCAGTGGCGATGATTTGTAAAGTTAGTTCTGGCGCGTCCCAAATGCCTTGTATGACCCGACGCAACAAACCATATTCAGCGCGGGTGCCTGTGATTACGCAAATCTTGCGGGTCATAGTTCAATGAACTCATCAGCCGCGAAATCGCGCGATGCAGGGCGACCAATTACTTCGTCCCAGAGCATTGGAGAAATCCCTGTGCCGGGGCGCTTGGTGGTAATGTTTGTTTCACTAAATACATCGCCGGCCTGGATACGATGGGCAGCTACCAATGACTTGCGGACTACGGGTTTATTCTTGGCTTCACTTGGCGTAAGGCGTTTGATGCCATCACCTAATGCAATTTCAATGTTGCGGATGGCCTCGACCATTGTCCTGAGTACTTCTGGCTCAAGGCTAGCCTTATGATCGGGGCCAGGTAGGCGACGATCCAAAGTGAAGTGCTTTTCAATCACGGTTGCACCCATAGCTACGGCGGCAATAGCGACCTCAGTGCCACTTGTGTGGTCGGAGTAGCCAACAGCTAAGCCAAACGCTGAATGAATGCTGTGCATGGCCCGCAGGTTTACTTCATTCATAGGCGTTGGGTATTCTGTAGTGCAGTGAAGCACTGTCATATTAGAACGCATTGTACCGGCATGCTCAAGGGCATCGATTGCCTCCTCAATTTCACCCAGCGTAGCCATTCCGGTGGATAGGATGATAGCTTTACCGAGTCGCCCAATATGACGCAGATACGGCAGGTTAGTGATTTCACCGGAGGGAATCTTGAACTGATTCTGACCAAGATCCACTAACAAATCAACGCTTTCAATGTCAAAACCGGTGGACAAGAATTCGATGTTACGCGTGGCACAGTACGACATGAGCTCATGGTGCATTGCCTTGGTGAGTTCCAGTCGTTGAAGCATTGAATGCTGCGACTCATTGCCATCAGTGGTCTGCGTCTGATAGTTAGCTTTTATAGCTGTGCGTGTAACCTGGCGGTCGGCATTGAAAGTTTGGAACTTAACTATATCCGCCCCGGCATTGGCAGCCGCATCAATCAACTGCTTGGCCAATCCGATGTCACCGTTATGGTTGACGCCGGCTTCAGCGATAATGAGCGTTCGATTTTTCATGATCTACCGCTACCCATGAATCGAGCGAACTCTGGCTGATTGTGTCGCACTGCAAGACACGTTCCGACAACACTCCTTTGACCAATAGTGATGCCTTCTTTGACGACACTTCCGCTTCCAACAAAGCTGCCTGTACCAATGTTGGCGTCACCATTGACGATCGCCCCGGTGGAGATATGACAGTGGTCTGCCACCATAGCGTCATGTTCAACCAGTGCTCGCGTGTTAATGATGCAGTTGTATCCAACCTTGGCGCCAGCATTGACGATGGCTCCGTGCATCACGATGGTGCCTGCGCCAATGGTCGCATGGGGCGAGACATACGAGTCAGGCGCGATGATGACCGGGAATTGAAATCCCAGCTCCGTGGCCAACTGATAGAGGCGAATTCGGTTATCAGGTGTTTGAATCTGTCCCACCGTAATAATGGCGTATTGATAAGAATTAACAAGTGTTGGCAGATCATTGTCCGTGGCAATAACTGCATAGCCGTAGTGCAAAGTATTTATTTCATGGGGCATACCGACCAGGCCGGCAATCTGGTATTGACCTTGCTGCTCAATCACGTCTATGCAAGCATTGGCGTGACCACCGGCACCGATCAGAACCAAGCTTTTCTTGCTCATGGGGCAACGGAAAGCATACCCGAGCTACTCGGGATATTTATCAGGCGTCGTTCCAGCGATTCGGCCACTTGCAATGATGCCCTCGGCGCTTTGTTGTACATCGGCAGACGATGCATCAATGTCCAGACCGGGCGAGTCATCAAGCCAGCGTCGTTGGTATCAGTTAGCACTGCGTCACGCTGGCCTGCGAGAGATTCATCAAACAACAATGTTTGCAGCCAGTAGTTGCTGCTGCAACCTGGTGGCTCAGTGACAAGGCGCACGCCTTTGACTTCTGCAAACGCAGACCGATAGTGATCAAACAGGCGGCGCTTATCATCCAAGAAACTGGGCAATTGCTCCAGTTGCGCACAGCCCAAAGCGGCATTCAAATTTGGAAGCCGGTAGTTGAACCCCACCTCGTTATGTACAAAATTCCAACGGTGTGGCAACTTGGCTGTCGTGGTCAGGTGTTTTGCGCGTGCAGCCAATTCAATGTCATTAGTTATGATTGCACCGCCGCCACCTGTCGTGATGGTCTTGTTGCCGTTAAAGCTAAGTGTGCCCATCAGGCCAAAGGTGCCCGTGTGACGATCGCCCACTTTGCTTCCTAGAGACTCAGCCGCGTCTTCAATCAACTGCAACCGAAAATCGTGTGCCAATGATAGCAATTCTTCAACATTGGCAGGATGGCCAAAAGTGTGCATCGGCACCAACGAACGTATTATCCTACCAGTAACGCGGTTGACACAATTGCCGCCACGCATCTCGGTTGTGCTTGAGAGGTACTCGCGCAAAGCAAAGGGATCAATTCCCAGGGAGCGTTCCTCGCTATCGACGAAATGCGGCGTAGCGCCACAATAAGCCACAGCATTGGTAGTGGCAATGAAGGTGAGTGCAGGCAACAGCACCTCATCACCTGCTTCGACCCCCGCCAACCGCAAGGCCACGTGCAACGCTGCGGTGCCATTGACCACTGCCACCGCCCGCTTAGCCCCGGTAAATGCCGCCAATTCATCCTCGAAACGGTCGACAAACTTGCCCACTGAAGACACGAACGTCGAATCGAGGCACTCCTTCAGATAGACCCATTCGTTGCCGTGAAAGCGTGGTTCGTGCAAGGCAACCGGTCCAACGCCCACAACTGACTGGATTGCTTGAACAATTTGTTGAGAAAAATTGTGCGGGGCAGCCATTAATGTTATAAATTATATATGTTGGCTTTGTAAGCTATTAAATTGGAGGGTTCGCGGAACCACGCAACGGTTTCTTTGATGCCGCGCATGAATCCATCTTGGCCACCATATTTGGGTTGCCACCCAAGTAGTTCGCGCGCCTTGGTGTTAGAAGCACATAGGCGCTCCACTTCGCTCTTTTCTGGCCTTAGACGTTGTTCGTCAGTAATGATCTCGATTGAACTGCCCATGGTTTCCGCAATCGCGTGGGCGGTTTCGCCGATGGAAATTTCGAAATTGCTGCCAAGGTTGATCACCTCACCGATACCGTTGTTTGACTCTAGGGCGGCGATGAAGCCAGCCACGGTATCCGCCACAAAGTTGAAATCGCGCGTGGGTGACACTGCGCCGAGTTTGATCTGCCGCTGCCCATTGGCAATCTGGGTAATGATGGTCGGGATAACAGCTCGGGCCGACTGACGCGGCCCATACGTGTTGAAGGGTCGCGCAATCACGACCGGCAAGCCAAACGATGCATAGAAAGAATAGGCCAACTGATCGGCGGCGATCTTGGTTGCCGAGTATGGCGACTGCCCTTGCAAGGGGTGATCTTCGGTAATCGGCACAAAGCGCGCCGTGCCATAAACCTCGCTGGTAGAGGTGTGAACAACCCTAATTACGCCGAGTTCTCGCGCCGCTTGTAAGACGTTCAAGGTGCCTTTGACGTTGGTGTCGACATAAGTGTCGGGCGAATGGTATGAGTAAGGGATGGCGATTAGGGCGGCCAGATGCAGCACGACGTCACACCCCTTCATCGCCTCTTTCACGCCATGTGGGTCACGGATGTCACCAGAAAATACCTCAAATTGATCTCGCACATCAGAAGCACAGTGGTCCAGCCAGCCCCAGGAGTTGAAGGAGTTGTAGAGGACAAAGGCACGGACTTTGTAGCCCTGCCGAACCAAAGCCTCAGTTAGATGGGAACCTATGAAGCCGTCGGCGCCTGTGACTAAAATTTTGATCCAAGATTGATTTTGCATATCTGAAAGTTAACCTGCTACGTCAGCCCATCTTTCCTGCTCAAGCGGCAATTGCGCTTGGAGCATGGAATTCAAAATGCCGCCTGATTTCACACTTAATATCGAAAACGAGCCTTCTTCAACAACTTGTCCTTGACGTAACACATACACTTGATTGGCCTTTTCGACTGTTGAGAGGCGGTGCGCAACAACGAGAATGGTGGTATCGTGCGCAATTTGTTCAATGGATTGTTGAATCAGGCGTTCAGATTCTGAATCCAGCGCACTTGTCGCCTCATCAAGTATCAATAGTTCCGGCTTGCGGAGCAGTGCTCTGGCCAAGGCAATACGTTGGCGCTGACCACCAGAGAGGCGAATACCACGATCGCCCACGATCGTATCAATGCCTTGGGGTAGATCCTGAACGAAAGCCGCAGCATTGGCAAGCTTCAATGCAGCCCAAAGATCACTCTCCGACGCACCATCAAACGACCATAGTAGATTGTCACGGATGCTGCAATGGAAAAGCTGGGGATCCTGTGGCACATAGCCAACCCGCTCCCTGAAGCTGTTCTGCTGCCATTCACTCAGTGGCACACCATCTAGTAACACCTCGCCTTTCTCGGGAATTTGTAACCCCAAAATAAGATCTGTGACGGTTGACTTGCCAGAACCCGATTCACCCACCAATGCAGTCATCTGCCCTTTGCGAATAAACAAACTTACATCTACCAGTGTCTGCGTGCGACTCGGATAAGTGAAGCTCAGCTCTCTGAATTCAATGCCCTTCTCGATCCGCAAAAAGGGGCGATCACCCAGAACTTCTTCAAGCGCTGCTGCACTCTTACGGAGTAAAACGAGTTGTTCGTAACTAGGTAAAAAGTTACTGATGCTTAAGTTTCCCTGAAGCAGTGCGGAAAGAATAGGCATGGCAGCAATCAAACTCCACATTACCGCTGCTAGTTCTGAGACGTTAGCCCGCTGTTGCACAGCAAACCCCAAGGCAATAACGATTGCCAACATGCCCATCGGCTGAAAAAACCTTGGGACTGCACTACCAAGCACTTGGGAACGCAAGGTGGCTCGGGTATGTTGGTTGAAGGCATCAAGGAAGCGTCCACTCGCCTGACTTTGCCGTCCAAAGCCCAGTATAAGTCGCGCCGCGCCTAAAATCTCACTCAAGATACCAAGCGCCGTGTTCGCGGTCTCAGTGTTACGCCGCCCAAGGCGGTAGCTTATCCCATGCAGTAGCATTAGAGGCAAGCCAAACAATAAGGCAAGCCCCAGCGCAGTGAGTGTCAACTGCGGATTGAGCCATAGCGGCACTGCCAGATAGATCGCAAGTTGAACCACTTGCGCGAGCAAGGTCGCCAGATGCCCCAGGGTATCGCCTATGGTATTTAATTCCCTATTCAGTGTGTTCAGTAGGCGCCCTTGGTCAGAGCCACTAAAGAACTCCCATCTAGATTTAAAGAAAGTTCTTAGCGCTTCACTAAAAAGACCACGCAGTACGTCATACTTTATCCGCAAAATGGCATAACGAATCGCAACGTCCAGCAATCCTTTAAAGAAGTTTAATGCGACGAACAGTAGCCCTAGCACCCAAAAAGTAGGATGCGAGCCAACAACTCCCAAACCATCAATCACAATCCGAGTAATACGACTGGGCTTAGCCAACGAAGAATCAAGCATAAAGTCAGCCAATGGCACAAGCGCCATTACTGACACTGCTGCCATCACGCCCTCAACTAGAAGCAGGAAGAAAAGCAAGCTGAATTGCCTCGGATAACTAGTCAAGAATTCACGAAAAATTGCGACAATGCTGGAGTTTTTCCTCAAAGCAACCACTCTCGATTGTTGCGCAAAAACTTAGCGCTAAAACGGGCATGGATTTCACCGTGCAGAGGTTTGCCAGCGTAAGCGTCTACCGCATCGGTCGGAAAGATATTCCAAAAACGCCTCTGTAAGTCCTCGTCGTTTTGCTGCTGCTGCCAAGTGCCAGCGAGGCGGTCAACCATTTCGATAGCTGCATCGCGGATCTCTTCCGGTGTGTTTTCGACCAAGTCTACACCTGCAGACTCATAGTCTGTGCCCTGCAGACAAAAACCCACACCACGCGAAAATACTTCACTCAAACTTAGCTCACAACCGTCAATTTTATTAATATGATGCTTGGTCAACAAAATGGGGGAGTTACCCCACGTATAACAATAGCCCAACGGAACAGCATTGACTTGAACAATTGGACGACGAAAAATGACTGGTATAGAATCAAAACCAGTGCCTACTGATATACAAAATGTGCATTTTGCTCCAAGATAAATGTCCATAAAATCACTACGCATGCCGTTGGTAGCATAGTCGATTACTTTCGGGTGATTACTCTTCATGGTTGCATGTACCTTCGCACCCATTCGAATTACAAAGTAACCGCGATCTCCTAATTCTTCTGCAGCCAATACATAGTTTTGTACGTCACTATCGCGGTAATTATGGTAGCCAAAGTCGCCCCCACTAAGGTGGGCAGCTAGGTAAGCGCTGTCTCGTACAGTAATACAAACAAAAAGCGCTCCTTTCGGAATCCCCAGTGCGCGCAACCCCGCTACGCCTTTAGCTTCTTCCTCCACAGTAAATTGCAAGTGTTGCGGTAGTTGATTCAGAAGATTGTGCACGTCCCGATCATGCTGGGTATTCTGATCAATTTGATTTGACGCTCCACCAGGAATCAGCCGATTCATTCGGCTAACAGGTGCCAGCATCCAGGCAGGCCAAATACGTAACACCCTGTGCCACATGATCGCCAGTTGCTGATTACAAATTGGCTCATAAGCCATGTAGAAAACATCAATATGAGTCTTCTTTGGCACATTGATATTTGCATTCCTCTCACAGAGGTACAACTCGGTGTTTGCAGCAAAATGACCAATACGTGCACTGATCAAAACTCCTATTCTCACAAGCAGAAAAGGGCTAATCAAACGAATGATCAATACCGCAAAACTTGCGAAAATATACAGTGGAAGTTTAAAAGCTTCTCTCAATAATATTGAGGTCTTTCTAACCATTACTGTCACACCGCCTTGCTGAATTTGCGCAATTTGCCTCGTAGTGAATTGTGTGATCCCCATGGTGCTCAATTAATTGTTTGCCTTATCATAAGTTTTGTGTGTTCCAACATCTAAGAATACCTCACTAGTTTCGTAGGTATATATGCGCCCTACAAACCGGTGTAACACTTCGGTGCTGAAATCTTTTACAACACGCAAATCATTAGCCATTACTTTGAGTAGCTCAGCTGACAGGATATAAATAGCTCCATTCGCCAAATTACCGGGTGTATTGATGACCTTCTCGTGGAATCCAACCACTACACCTCGGTCATCCAAATCAACAATGCCACAAGACGAAGGGTCATCAGTCCGGAATGTCATCATGGTCATAACACACTCATAGGGTCGATTTAGATGGGCCTGTTTAAAGGAAAGGAAATCTGCCAAGCAGTAGTTGTCAGCGTGAATCAGCAGACCATCCTCACCCTGAAAAAAGTCCAGATTTTCTATCAGAGTGCCAGCCGTTCCAAGCAGTGCCGGTTCATGCACCAAATTGACTAGGTGTTGATAAGGGCTTGCCGTCACAAAGCTCTCAACCTGCTCGGCTAAATAGTGCGTATTGATAAAAAACGGCCCCGCTCCAGCTTGCGTCAGTCGTTCAAGCCAGATTTCAAGGAGTGGCTTACCCTTGATGGGTACCAGACACTTTGGGACTGTGTCAGTCAGCGGCCGTAACCGTGTCCCCAAGCCCGCAGCCAGCAGCATCGCCCGCATCAGGCCAGTTCTCTCAACAACTCTTCAGTGCGCAAGGGGGTGTTACCCACCCTGCCGACTTGCACGGCCGCCGCGAGAGAGCCAAGACATGCGGCCTCCCAGATGTTGCCACCTGAAGCAAGCGTCATTGCACTCGCAATCAACAATGAATCCCCTGCACCGGCAACATCCTTGGGCGCCGAATTCAATGCATCTACCCTATCAGTTAACCAGCCATCTCCATTGGAATTACCAGCATGAATCAACACCCCTTCTTCCCCCAATTTGAGCAGCACATTGTGCGCCGATGCTTGCTGTCGAAGTTGCTCAGCTAAGACCACTAGGCCGTCTTCATGGTTACGAAGGCTGATACGAGCCTCGCGCTCGGTCGGTGTGATGAGATCCATGCCCCTGAAACGGCTAATATCCCCCACTTGAGATGAAGACTGACTGTCTGCCACCATCATCACACCACGGTTATTGGCTATTACAACAAGTTGTTCAACCAGCGGTTGTGGCAAGCAGCCGTAATTGAAATCAGAAAACACTAGTAAATCAGCACTTTCCATCGCTCGCTCAAGAGCCACCAGCATCTGCGCCTGTAGTGCCACTGAGATTGCACCTTGGTGGAGATGACTAACGCGCAATAAACTCTTTCCCTTGCTGCGATAACGCTGTTTTAGCGTCGTTGGTCGGCTGTCATCTACCAGTAGCTGAGCATTTACGCCGACTCCCGCCAATCCGTCTATCGCATAAACGCGTGCTGGATCTTCACCAGTAATAGATACAAACTGCACCGACGCCCCCAAACCAGCAGCGTGCGCAGCCACGATTCCGGCACCGCCGATAAAACGGGTCGAATCCACTGGCGTCACTACAATAGTCGGATCTTCCTGTGACATCCCCAAGGGCTGGCAGGTAATGTACTCGTCAACAATCAAATCCCCGACAACACATACCTTTAGTTGTTGAAACTTTTGCAACAAATCGGCCAATCTTGCAGATGAAATATCATGACGCGTTTGAAATTCATGCGGCAGATTGATCGCTTGAGAATCCAATTCACTAAACTCTTTGCGGATCAGGTCAAGGGATGAAAAGATTGTTTCCCCAGAGCTGAATACCAACCTGCCACCATACTGCACCAATATAGCTAACTCAAGATTTAAACGTAACTCGTGCTCCTTGCCTTTGACAACAACATCCGGACGAAGTCGCCTTACCACCGAAGCCACTGGTTCATCCACAATGAACGCTTCATCTACCCAACCGATGCTTTGTACACCCTCAAGGCGTAAATGCTCTAGGACATGGGCAGCATTCCCCGCCAGACGATCACTTTCGACCGCAACTATCAAACGACCACCCAACTCTTTCGCAAATCGCAACAGTCGCAGATGACCAGGATGAAGTACATTGAAGTGACCCGAAACAAAAATCGATTTATTTACCATCATCAGAGGTCATCTATGGGACTCGCCTATCACAAGAAATTTACATGCAGTGGTTTTGGATCAACGCCAGGTAGTATCTTCTGCAAACCTTTTGCGTGGTTATCCAGTGCAACACTTACATAATGCTGTATTGGTAATGTACCCATCATGCTCTGCGCATCAAAAGCTGGTGAAGCCAAGTAATTCATGGCTCTCCAATAACGTTCCGATTTCCAAATATCTATGAAACGCTCCTCGGTAAAGTTACCAATATGAAGCTTAGAATAGCGCGCGTTAAAAAACATTCCGGATGGTGCCACCAAGCCACTGCCGCTTATTTGCAGCAGGAACTGGGGCCCGTAAAAACGCTGGTATGAGGGTTTATCGCCGTCCTTGATCTTGTCCCACTTAATAATTACTTTTGTTTGATCATTGCTCATGGCCTCCGCCTGCGTAAGGAGGCTGTGTAGCCCCTCGTATTGACTGTAGTCGATACCAAGGGTGTGTTGTTCATCATCGGAGCAATGCTTTATAACTGCATAGTCAACTCCAAGATCAAGTCCAAGTTGTGCAAATGGAATAATTTCATCTTTTAAATTGGGCATCAAAACCATTTGGATGCCCAGAGTTACAGATAACCCTTTTCGGCGCTTGAGATCTACAGCATAGCGAATATGCTCTATGGCTCTATCAAAGACTGCTGTGTGCTCCGGGCCCTTGTACATTATGCTGGCGTAACTTTCAGGTCGACCAGCTGCCACTGTAAATCTTACCCATGTGAGATAAGGTAGCACTTCCTCAATCTTCTCAGGCCCCCATTCCCACCCGTTAGTCGCATTGCCGACATCAATACCTAGCTTTGCGGCATGCTGAATAAACGGCACGTAAGCCTTAGCCAAAGTACTTTCACCGTCAGAAACAAGTGAAACACTGCGGATTCCAATCGCGGCGAAGTCGTCGAGTAATGTAAGAGCGTGATCGACTTTTATACTACTTCTTGCCTGCGACTCCTGCATCATCGCATAGCAAAAAGAACACATCGCGCCGCAGGCCCTAGTGAGAGACATATCAACACTGACCGGTGCAATACGTTGTCCATTTTCCCACGCGATGACTCGATCCATGTGATATGAAAGTTTATGGGAATCGAGGATAAGCGCCCCCTCGCGGGTCTGTACTGCCTGACTCATGATTTCACCTCGATACCACGTAAGTTTCTCAATGAATTCCGGTCACCAAGTGTTTCCAACCAGACCGTAAGACCTGGATCAATCGTGTCCTTAAGATATTGCTCTATGTCGAGCAAAATGGATCCACGTATCGCGGCGCCTACTGGCTCTTTGAAAGATACAATAACCTGACCATCTTGCTTGGTGGATGTGACAATAATATTGGCACCTAATTCGCCGGACTGGGATGCCAAGGCTTTTCTAATAGTGCCAATTCGCTCTTCATTGCGCAATTTAGACCAGCCTTCACTAGGCGACTGTGTTGAAGTGACTGCATGGGACAAATTGATATTCATGTAAATTTCTCAAATATTAAAACGTGTTTGTTGATTTTTACTTAGCCTAGAAAGGCCCCTTGAACCATTCACCAGGAACGTCGTGAGGTATGTGCTCCTTTGGTGCGCCAGATATGATATCCAACTCAAATCTCCCTAACATTTTGCATACCCGATTAACAATTTGTTCCGCCCCTACATAAAACCCTTTTGTCAAGCCAAAACTAGCGGGCTCAGGTATATCGGGCATTGCAAGTCTTGCAGGTGCCCCTAAAAGATGGTCAAACGAATCCATTGAGATCTTTGCTACGATTTCTCCTGCGAGAGATCCCGTAGCATACCCAGAATCCAGAACTAGCAATCGTCTTGTCTTTTTTACTGAATTTTGAATTGTCTTCCAATCAATTGGTTTCAAACTTCGTAGATCAATAAGTTCACAAGATATATTAAAAATTTTGAGATATTCCACAGCTCTCCGAGCCTCAATCGTCAAATATGACATTCCAACAATCGTAATGTCATCGCCCTGATTAATAATATCAGCCAAGCCAATTGGAGTACGATAATCCTCAACTAGAACATCCCCCTTTGAATTATGCAACCAGCGATGCTCCAAGAAAATTACAGGATTGGGATCGAAAATTGATGACAGCAATAAACCCTTGGCATCCTGCGGTGTTGATGGCATAACGACTTTTAAACCAGGTATGTGTGCGAACCATGAATGAAGATTTTGCGAGTGCGTAGGCCCTTGTCCCCAGCCACGGCCAATAATAAGTCTGATGGTAATTGGAACTGACACCCCATATGTGTAATGCCACTTTGCTGCAGAATTTACCAGTTGATCCATCGCCAATAGGAAAAAGTCTAACCGTTGATGCGTAACGACTGATCTAATACCGCCAATTGCGGCACCAATTGATACGCCAGTCATAGCATTCTCGGATGTTGGCGTATCAAACACCCGATGGTCGCCAAACCTATCAGCCAAGTTCTTTGTCGTTCCGAAGATCGCTTTTGGATCAGTTATTCCTAAACCGTAGCAAATCATCAGTGGATCTAAAGTCATTGCAATCGATAGGGCATCGTTTATGGCCTCAGAGTAAGTCAATTCAACCGACTTATTTTCTATATCAGGCATATACGCCAACCCCTACGGACAAAGCATTTGGATAAGGACTACTTTCTGCAAATTCAAATGCCTGGTCAATTTCGCAGCGTACGTCATCTCGGTACTTTTCTAATTCGATCTGCAGGCTTGGATCTTTTTGAATTAGAACATGCTCTGCACGAATCACTGGATCTCTTGCCATCCAATAGTTGACTTCATCTATACTTCTATATAAAAGGTGATTATCAAAATCAGGGCCGCAATGCTCTCGCCATCTATATGTTGAAAACTCCAAGAAGTATGGTCCATTTCCTTTTCGAATATTTGATATAGCATTTGCGGCAACAAGGCAAGATTGGACTACGTCATTTCCATCACAACTATCTACAGAAATTCCCATAGCCCCTACCATTTCAAAAATTTTCCTAGTTGAAGGTTGCCTAATTGCTAAAGAACTATAAACGGAGTAAAGATTATTCTCACAAATAAATAATACAGGCAACTTCCTAACAACAGAAAAGTTCACAGACTCATAAAAAGCACCTTCTTCAATTGCACCGTCGCCAAGATAAACGCAACTTATTTGGCCTGAGCCTCTCAACTGCGCTGAAAGTGCTAAGCCGACCCCTAAAGGAATACTGTTACCTACAATAGCAGTCGTTCCCATGAAACCTACTGAAGTGTCAGCAAGATGCATGGATCCACCTCTACCGCCACAACAACCAGTTTCCTTACCGTACAACTCTGAAATCATGGCGTTAAGGCTGCCACCCTTCGCCAAATAGTGCGCATGCCCTCGATGTGTACTAACCGCAAAATCGTCAGCCTTCAGATTTTCAGAAACCGCACTTGGAACGGCTTCCTGGCCAATTGAGAGATGAGTAGGGCAGCGCATCTTGCCTTCGGTATACTTAGTAGCAATTTTTTCCTCTACAGCCCGAATTCGGTACATATTTTTCCAAAGCCGCAACGCTTGGGCAGTTGACTCTTTATTCAGCGAATCAGTCATAAAACTCATTTACTAAAGTACTAATGATTTCGATCTGCTCCATAGTGACGAATTGATTCACCGGCAAAGTTAGAATTCGCTTTGCCTGATGCTCTGTATTTGGGAAAGCTCCCTCGGTTAGGCCAAGAAACTTTGCCGCTGGCTGCAAATGAATTGGAATAGGGTAATGAATTGACGTCTCTACACCTGCGTTAGCCAAATGATCCCTTAAACCATCGCGATTATCAGCTTGAATTACAAAGGTATGGTAAGTGTTGAATTCAAATTCAAACTCTATTGGTAAAGTAACTTTGCTAGGATTCAATAAGGTTCGGTAAAGACGTGCATTTTCTCGTCTTTTTCTAGATACTTTATTAAGTTTTCCAATTCTATAATTGAGAATTACCGCTTGAACTGAGTCCATACGTGAAACAAATCCAAATCGCGCAGCAGTATTGCGGTCAACAAGCCCATGGTTTCTCATAGTTCTTATGCTCGAAGCAATTAAATCATCATCGGTTACCAGGAAACCGCCATCGCCACATGCATTTAGATTTTTTAGTGGGTGAGTTGAAAAACAGCCTATCTTGCCCCATTTGCCACTTGGGATATTTTTGTATCGTGATCCTATGGCCTGGGCTGCATCTTCAATAACTGGGATATTATGTTTATCTGCAATCTGCATGATCCTGTCCATTCGCGCCATACGCCCTGTTAAGTGGACGGGCATAATGGCTTTTGTTCTAGCAGTAATGGCGGCCTCGATCAATTCCGGATCAATATTCTGATCATTCAGTACATCGACAAATATTGGAACTGCGCCTATATGGGTAATTGCCGCTGTAGAAGCAATGAAAGAATTTGGAGGCGTTATCACCTCGTCGCCTTTACGTACTCCCATTGCTGCCAAGCCTAGGACTAATGCGTCTGTCCCACTATTTAAAGCAATACAGTGTTTGGTTTCACACAAGGTTGCGGCACTTTTTTCAAAAGCCTCCACTGCTGGTCCACCTATGTATTGACCCGACGCCAAAACTGCCTCTATGAGCGGCAGTAATTCAGCACGCTCACTATCCCACTGTGCTGCAATATTGACATAAGGTATTTTAGACATCTTCTTTACCTCTTGTAAAAATCAGTCACTGTTCTAATCACAAAATCCATTTCCTCTTTGGACAAATGCTGATCACATGGAAAACTTATTATAAATTTTGTATGTTCATCAGTAACCTTGAAATCTCCGACCTTATGCCCAAGATGTGCAAGAGCTGGCTGCCTATAAATTGGCACAGGATAATGTACCTTGGCCTCAATCCCATGTGCTATGCAATACTCCAGTAACCGATCACGATCGTCTGCGAAAACAATGTAAAGGTGATAAACAATTTTGAAGTCATCTAATCTTGGGGGTATACGAATTTGAGATATTTTCCGGAGGCCATCATCATAGTATTTGGCATTTTCAATTCGTTTGGAAGCGATGTTTTTAGTTTGCGGAATGAGCCAATTCCCAACAATTGCCTGTATTGTGTCCAACCTAGAATTACATCCCATCACAGTTACCGTATCACGGTCGTAAAGACCGTGATTTCTAAGCAATCTTAGCTGCCCAGCTAATGTATCATCATCTGTAACAATGATGCCCCCATCAGCCCACACATTCAAATTTTTCAGTGGGTGTAAAGAAAAGGCTCCCGCATTACCCCATGTACCGGCATTTTTATCGTCAATAGCACCCAAGATAGACTGACAAGCGTCCTCTACAATTGGAATATTATGCTTGTTAGCAATAGCCAATACCTTTCGCATGTCGGTCATGTACCCAGTAAAATGAACTGGAACTATAGCTTTGGTTTTGCTTGTTATGACCTCTTCGATTTTGGAAGTGTCCATACAAAATGTATCGTTACAGTCAACGAAAACAGGTATGGCACCAAGCTCCATAATTGCACCTACAGTTGCAACAAAGGTGTTAGCAGCTGTTATTACCTCATCTCCGTGGCCAATGCCTAAAGCTTTCAGAGAAAGCTTAATAGCATCAGTTCCAGAATTAACGCCAATTGCATACTTCGTACCGATTAACTTGGCGAATCTATTTTCGAACTCCACCAAGGGCTTACCTAGTGTAAAGTCTCCCGTCGGTACAAATCGTTTTAATTCATCCCACAGGTCGTCGCAGTTCTCAAATTGCTGCTTAAGATATGAGTATCGTACTTTCATAAACCATTATCCTAACTGAATTGACTGCATTCTTTTAATGTTGAAATACCGCTCGTCATCTAGAGATCTAGGCAAAAGCCCCATTTCTAATGCGTTCTTAATATCTCTACTTGCTTCAGCAATTGAATGTGAAGGAACAAAACCCAAAATGTCCGCAATCTTTTGCGAAGATATGTGATACGAGCGATTGTCATTGGTTGACGTTGCGACAAGTTTGACGTCGTCACCCATGACCGCTTGAACTGTTTGAGCCAACTCTAGGACAGATTGATTTTCTGTGCCTACATTGAATATTTCGCCAGCGACTTTTTCTTTAGGTGCCTTAAGAAGAACCAAGTAAGCATCTACCATGTCCGCAATGTGGATGTTAGGGCGCAATTGTTTGCCTCCAAATACGCTGATTTCACGTTTATGAAAAGCCAAGTTGGTAAGGATGTTGACCACAACATCTAACCTTTGGCGCGGAGAGTAGCCACACACGGTCGCAGGTCTGATCGTGACCGTGGTGAACTCTGGCTTTTGATATCTAGCCAGAATTTTTTCACAATCTGCTTTGAATTTAGAGTAATCCGTCAAGGGCTCTAAGGACATGCCCTCATGAACATTTTTTTCTTCTTTCACACCATAGACTGATGAAGACGATGCATAAATGAATCTTTCAACGCCCGATTGTTGACTGATTTGGACCAAGGGCTCAAATGCATCCAGATTTATTGATTTTCCCAAATTGGGATTCAATTCAAAACTTGGGTCATTGGAAATGCAAGCCAAATGTATGACGGCGTCATGGCCTGGGATACTTTTTTGTAACAAAGCCTGATCGCGAATATCGCCTTTGATCATGGTGAGATGGGGGTGTTTTGGGATGACTTCTTCACCATAAATCATCAGGTCTAAAACAGTGACTTGGTGCCCTTCTTCTAAGAGTTTGGGCACCAACACTGCACCAACATAGCCCGCGCCACCTGTGATGTAAATTTGATTTTTTATGCTAGTCATTGTCATATTTTCTTTTGTTGATAGGCTAGAGAATTACTTGTTTGCTTCTGAGCCTGGCCCGAGGTATTTGAACCAATCTTTGGTTGCAGAAGCAATGGACTCAGGCGTCCAAACAGGCGCGTTTCGCCAGTAGTTGATGTCTTGCAGCACCAGGGCAACTCCCTCTTCAATCGACACCTTAGGGCTCCAAGCCAGGTCTTGGGTGATGGCGCTGATGTCTGCAAATGTGCAGTCGGGCTCGCCGGGGCGCTTGGGGATGTGAATTTTTTCGCCCCCAAGAAGCTCAACCAAGCGGTTGACCGAAACGGATTTACCGCTCCCTACATTGTAAATTTTGCCGAACTTATCACTTTTTGCTATGGCTATCAGCGCAGATGCAATGTCAGTGACGTAGGTGAAGTCTCGAGTTTGTTGGCCATCTCCCACCACGGTGAAAGGTTTGCCGCCAAGTTTTTGCGCCAAAAAAACCCCCAAAACTGCGCCGTAGGTGCCTGAGGTGCGAGAGCGGGTACCATAGACATTGAAAAACCGTGTGGAGACAGCTGGTAATCTGTAAACCTGCGCCCAGTGCATGACCAACTCTTCTCCCATGCGTTTGGTCAAAGCATATGGGTATTGGGGTCTGATGTCTGCAGATTCTGGCGTGGGGTATGTGTCTGGAATTCCATAGCATGACGAAGAAGCTGCGTATACAAAGCGTGATACACCTGCAGCAGTGCAGGCTTGGAGCAGGTTGAAGCTGCCGTCTACATTAGCGCGAAAATAAGGGCCAGGCTGCTGAATGCTTGGGACAATATCTGCCAGCGCTGCCAAGTGGAACACCCAATCGCCTTTTTGGATGAGTTGGGTCCAGGGGCCAGCTGATGAAATATCGCACTCATGCAGTTGAATTTTTGAGTTCAAATGCGCTAAATTTTCAGCACGACCTGTGCTGAAATTGTCTAGAACTGTGACTTCATGGCCAAGCGCCAAAAGGGCATCGACAAGGTGACTGCCAATAAAACCCGCACCCCCAGTAACTACCGCTTTCATTTGATTAGCTCGCAGACAATTTTTTCTGCGCTAGCCACTGCATACACATATGACCAACAATAAGTTGCAGATCTTCCGCAATTTGCATGTCATTGATTTCAAAGTGGATGGGGCACTGAGCAAGCTCTTTGCAGCGCCCACCGGTGAATCCTAAAATTGCAAATGTTTTCATGCCAATTTGATTTGCAGTTTCTAGTGCTTTGACAACATTAGGAGAATTTCCGCTGCCAGACAAGACAATCAAGACATCTCCAGGATTGCCTTTGACTTTGATTTGTTCTGAATAGATGCTGTCGTATCCGATGTCGTTAGCTAGGCAAGTGAGGACAGCTGCATTTGCACTCAAAGATTCTGTGCGCAAGCCACAGCCATTTTGAATGCCTGCACCGTAGATGAAATCATTGGCCAAATGGATGGCATTGCCTGCACTGCCTCCATTGCCACATAGGTAAATTTTGGTGCCTGTCTGCCATGCTTGCATGAGAGCATCTGCCAACACGGGAACACTTTGCATGGCACTCAATTTGAGTGCCATTGTTAAGTTTTTTGAGTAGTTTTGAATGATGTGTTGCATGTTCATTTTACTTCTTGGGTTTGGAGCTGATACCACGGCATAGCCAACACCACCCCCTGCCTCGTAGTCTGCGTTGGCTCATACCCCAGTCTCTCTCTAGCCTTATCAATACTGGCCAGACTGTGCCGCACATCCCCCGCACGAAAGTCTCTGAAAACCACTTGGGCATCATTCAAATGCGGGCATGAACTGATAAGGTTTTGCTTGAGTTGCGCGTACAACTCGTTGAGCGTGGTTCTGCCGCCAACTGCAATGTTGTAAACCTGATTGACTGCATCTGTGTTTTGCGTTAAGGCAGACAGCAGGTTGGCTTGCACTACGTTGGCGATGTAGCAAAAGTCTCTGCTAGTTTCACCGTCGCCATTAATGTAAACCGGCTCGCCTTTGATCATACTGGCGATCCACTTGGGGATGACTGCTGCATAGGCGCCATCGGGGTCTTGGCGAGGGCCAAACACATTGAAGTAGCGCAGGCCGATGCTTTGCAGACCGTAAGTTTTGCCGAACACATCGGCATAAAGCTCATTCACGTATTTGGTGACTGCGTAGGGGCTCAAGGGCTTGCCGATGTGGTCTTCTACTTTGGGCAGGCCCGGGTGATCGCCATAGGTACTGCTGCTGGCGGCGTAGACAAAGCGCTTGACTTTAGCATTGCGTGCAGCAACCAGCATGTTTAGAAAGCCTGCAACATTGCTGGCGTTGGTGGTTATAGGGTCTCCCACGCTGCGGGGCACGCTGCCTAACGCGGCTTGGTGCAGCACGAAGTCAACGCTGGTGCAGGCTGTTTGGCAGCTCACCAAGTTGCAGATGTCTGCTTGCATGAAGCTGAAATTTTCCCATTGCGCGGGAGTGACCATGCTTTGCACTTCATCGAGGTTGCGCTGGTGGCCGGTGGAGAAGTTGTCTATGCCTACCACTTTTTGGTTAAACTGCAGCAGGGCTTCAAGCAAGTTGCTGCCTATGAAGCCGGCGGCGCCTGTGATGAGCCAGGTGTGCTGCTTGGATTGAAGCTGGGTTTTTAAGGTTTCGTAGGCGCTCATAAACGCAAATCACTGCCATCAACGGGTAACAAGTACTTCAAGTCGTAGAGTACGTGCTCTGGTTTGCCTAGGGCGCGTATGGCTTGGGCGCCCATTGTTTTGAATTGATGGTGTGCCACGGCCAGAACGATGGCGTCGTAAGCACCTGGCTCAGGGTTTTGCACAGGTGTAATACCGTACTCATGCTGGGCTTGCGTTGGGTCTGCCCAGGGGTCAAACACATCGGTTTGGACTTTGTAGTCTTTGAGTTCTTCAATGATGTCTACCACGCGTGTGTTGCGAAGGTCGGGGCAGTTTTCTTTGAACGTAAGGCCCATGATGAGCACGCGGGCTCCGACGACTTGCAAGCGCTGGCGTGTCATGGCTTTGACCAGTTGGGTAACCACGTAGGCGCCCATACCGTCGTTTAGGCGCCGGCCGGCCAAGATGATCTCTGGGTGGTAGCCAATAGACTCCGCTTTGTGGGTGAGGTAGTAAGGATCCACACCAATGCAATGTCCGCCGACCAAGCCTGGCCTAAATGGCAAAAAATTCCATTTGCTGCCTGCGGCTTGAAGCACAGCTTCGGTGTCGATACCCATTTTGTTGAAGATCAAAGCCAGCTCGTTGATGAGGGCGATGTTGACATCACGCTGAGTGTTTTCAATGACTTTGGCAGCTTCTGCCACTTTGATGCTGATGGCCTTATGAGTGCCAGCTGTAATGATTTGGCGATAGATTTTGTCTACCAGATCTGCCACTTCGGGTGTAGAGCCAGAGGTGACTTTTTGGATGTTGGGCAGGCGGTGAGTTTTGTCGCCAGGATTGATACGCTCGGGACTGTAGCCGCAAAAAAAGTCTTGATTGAACTTCAAGCCACTGAACTTTTCTAGTACTGGCACACAATCTTCTTCAGTGCACCCTGGGTAGACTGTAGATTCGTAAATGACGATGTCACCAGTTTTAAGCACCTTACCTACGGTTTCGCTAGCCTTAATCAGAGGCCCAAGGTCCGGGCGTTTATACCTGTCAATGGGTGTGGGCACAGTAACAATAAAGCAGTTGCAAGCACTAAGGTCAGCTGGGTTGGTAATGAAACTCAGGTTAGTAGCCGCTTTCAATTCTTCAGGCTCAGTCTCCTGAGTAATATCGCGGCCTTCTTTGAGTTGAGCTATCAGTTTGAGGTTGATGTCAAAACCAAGCACTGAGCGTATTTTGCCAAATTCAACTGCTAAAGGAAGGCCAACGTAGCCTAAGCCGATGATGGCAAGTTTGACATTAGACAAGTTTAGTAGAACGCTCATGTATTGCTCGACTTGTGGTCGTGGTCAGTTTCTATTTTTAACTTCAAAGCCTTAATTTCCGACTTGAGCGCCTCGTATTCTTGCAACTTGCGTTTCAAGAAACTGCCGGTTAGCAAAGCCTTTTCAGAAATTCCTGAAGGCGTTAACAGATAGGCATATCCAAACTTGTTTTGGTTTTGGCTGAAGTTGTGAATTTTTACCAATCCCTTGTCTATCAGGGCGTTCAAACAATAGTTAATGCCACCAAAGCTAATCCCCAATACCTTGGCCATCTCACGCTGAGAAATGTGAGGGTTGTCATGCAGCAGTTGCATCAACCTGAAGTTGGTGTCTTCTTGTAATTTGGCCCGCCGACTGGTCATTTAAAGGAGTAATGCTTTGAATTGAAACAAAAACAGGATCGCTACCGCAATGCCGAGTGGTTAAACGGCACTAATTGATCGAATTGGATCAAATGTAATGCATTTTTGAATCAAAAAAAAGTTGCGAATGAATATTCGAAAGATATTTATCTTGATCGCATTAAAGCAGGGACTTTAAAACGAACTAGCCGCAGGTAAAGCCAGTTGTACATCAACAAGTAGATAAACATTAGAACCAATTGCGCCGTGGTGCTTTCAGCAAATTTGCATGCGAGAACGGCAAAGATTGCAGCAGGCAACCAAAAGAATATGGCGACCTTGGCGTTGACAGCATTCAATTGATCTGTGGTGTAAGCTATTGCAGGATTAAAAAGTGCGCGCCTATAAACCAATGTATGCAAGTGCAGTGCATCCGGTTGGTTTACTGGATAATTTCTTACTACATTCCGCCTGTACATCGAAAAAAGAGTCTCAATTAGCGGCAGTAAACCAACAACCACAGGCGTCATAGGTGAAATTTGCGGGTTACGCATGGCCAACAAAACGCCCAGCTCTACAACCCAAAAGCCGATGAGATAGGCGCCGGCATCTCCCAAGAAGATGGACCCCTTGGGCCAGTTGAATAGAAAAAAACCAAACACTACGGCCAAGCTGGTCATGGACATTTGCATCAGCAAAGTGTCGCCCACCTTCCAAGCCATGAAGGCCAAGCCACTTAGAGCAATAATGACCAAGCCACAAGCTAGCCCGTGAAAACCATCCACAATATTCACCGAATGTGTAAAGCCCGATACCACCAATAGGGTTACACACAGGGGCGCACCGGGCATGCTTAGCAGTAAATCGATGGGCAAAACATCGGTTCTGTTCACACTGACACCCAAACTACCAAACAGCCAAGCTGCAGAAAAGGCTGCCATAACAAGCCGCAACGTAGGACCTACCCTGCGGGTTAAGTCTTCAGTCAAGCCAGCCAACCAAACGGGAATGGCGGCCAGTAAAAACCCAAAAGAGTAATGATGAACTTCTGCAAGTCCAGATTCGGCCATTCCTGAAGCAGCAAGTCCTAAAAAAATAGCGATGCCACCCAATCTAGATGTAGGGTTAACATGAAACTTTTGCACCCCTTCGTTACTGTCATGACCAATGCTCAGCACCTTGGTTAAGCGACACAGTATCCACGTTGCAACGACTGTCACTACAAAGCCAAGCAACACTGGCTCCATGTTGACATGTTTCAAAGCGTCAAAATGTGCAAAGTTAAGCATGTGTGAGTAGCAACCTTCGGTTTATCAATACCTTAGGCAAATCCCCATGCTCGTTTGAGTTGGCTCCAACGCTGCAAGCCCTCTGGCGTTGATCGAATGTGTCGGAGTAAGGCGCGCAAAGCCGCCAGTACAAAAGCGATGATCAAACCAGTAACTGTATAAGCAAGAACCAACTTTTTGCGCTCTGGCTTGGCCCTCATTTCTGGGACCCTGGCTTCATCCACCACTTGAATAGCGGGGCCTTCTTTTGCTTCGTCTACCTTGGCAAGTTCTAGTTGTTTCACATAACCGTCGAGCAATGCTTCTTGAATTTTGAGAGTGTTGTAGGCTTGTGTGGCCTTTTGAATGAAGTTGGTTTTGGTGCTTTCTGCTACTTGCCCTGACTTGAATGGTACGTTAGATTTAGGCTCTGTTTTGCTCAGCTCGTATCTGGCCATTTGGGCACGCAGTGCAGAAATTTCTACCGCCAATCGCTTAAGGTCAGGGTTTTGGGCAGTGGCAAACCTGCTCAGTACTTGCAGCTGCAACTCTTTGGCAGCAATTTGGCCTGGTAATGTGCCTGCCTCTGACAACAATGAGGCTACTTCTAAACCAGATCTTTTTTGGGAATCTTTATATTCCAACTCAATCTTAGGAATTTTGGCCTGAGTATTAATAATTTGCTGCTCATAGTAAGCTCGTCTTTGCTGAGCTTCTGTGACGGCAAGACGGCTTAAGATGACATTGAGTTCATTAACCTGAGCATTGGCAAGTTGTGCTGCAAATGCGGGGTCTTTGTCTTGGGCATCAACAAATAACATCCCAGACTTTTTATCGGCCAAGATGGCTACATTCAAATTAAGCGCCTGCCTTGCCTCTTCAGTATTTCGAGCACCATAACGCTCTTTAAGTTTGAACTGCTCAATCAGTGCAGACTGGACCGACTGGCTGCGCATGAGGGCAATGAACATTTCGTCTGAACTTTTGATGCCAGCAGCCATGTTTGAAACCGCGCCCAAGCCGGCAAGCCCCGCCAAACTGCCCAGACTTGCCAAACCAGCACCCCCGCCGCCCGACTGCTGAGAAGGCATGATGCTGGTTCTAGATACATACGTAGCAGGGGTGATCAAACTAACCACCACGCCGGTGATAGCAGCCAATAAAGTCACAACAATTAAAGTCCACTTTTCTTGACCCAAGGCAATCAGAAGGCCCAGCAAATTGATATCCGGTTCGGTATTTTCTTGAATGTGATCACTCATATATTTGTCTTGATTTCACACTCACTGACGCAATGTCTTAATGGCCGCAGCGCCTAAGCCCAACTGGTAGAGCACTTGCGTAAAGTCTTTGGCTGTGCGGACTGATTGGCTCCAAACAGATTCGCGGTCTAACTTCTCAGGTAAAAAGATCGTGTCGCCTGGCAGCACCTCAGCGCTCAAGACATCATTACGCCATATACTTTGGTTGGTGATAGCGTTGCCATTAGCCCTAACCAATATAGCCCCATTAACGTCTGCGCTTGAACCCACACCCGAAATATCAAGGTAATCTTTCACAGACAAGCCTTTCCGGTAAAGAAGTGCTGACTCCGTATTCACAAAGCCAAACACCTGCACAAAGCTTGGCATTGAAGGAATGACGATACGGTCACCATTTTCAAGCCGAATGGCTGGAAAGTCATTCACCTTGCCACTGCCATTGAAGGGGATGTCAATAGCAATGCGTCCCTCGGGCCTCAAGCTTCTAAAACGATCTAGCGATTGCTTTTGAGATTGCTGTATCGACTGCATTTTTGCCTGCAATGATGCAGCATCCATACCACCGCTTTGCATAATTTGAGCTACTACAGAAGAGCTCTCAGCCTCCATCTTTCTCAAAATTTTGTCCATGTTCAATTTTTGAGTCTTTTTGACTTCTTCTCTGAACAAGCTTGTGGCAAAAGGAAAAGCCTCAGTAGTAGTACCGCCAGCCATCTGAATTAGCTGTTGCAAGTTCATATTAGAACTCAACTGGTACACACCCGGGCTGTTAACTTCTCCCTCAATTCGCACAAAAATCTGCCGCCGAGATATGGGCACTTGAATGTCTTTGTATGAAAATACCGTGATGACATCGCCAGGCTGAAGGACAATGTCATCTTTTCCCTTTGGAGTTGCTAAAACTCGACCCAGATGAAACGGCAGCAAGGTGACTTCTAAGGTGTCTCTCGAATAGCGCTCAATGACGGCATAGTCCAGATTGATTTCTTCATTCAGTTTGCCGATACGATCGGCTAGACTTTCTTCCGCCAAGACAGGCTTCCCGAGTTGAGCAATAGAGACTTCGCGCTCTGTTTGTTCAGCAATGCTGGCTTTGCTTAAGTCGATGCCTCTTGCCTGCTGGATGTCAAGTGGCTTACCGCCATTGAGCCCTTGTTGGCTACCTTGAAGTTGATCTTCCGCATTGTTTTTCTTTTCTAACAAAACTCGATCAACCGCGAGATCAGATGGCACGCGCGCCCTACCTCTGGCTGTACGCTCTTGTTCGAAGTTGTCGAAGAGCACTTCGTTTTGTTTTCTGACGGTATCTGGATTGATGAGCAGAGATTTTTTGCTGATCATGTCTGATACGCGCAGGCCTTGACGCCAAGGCATCCGGGTGGCTTGGGCCACGGCACCGCGCAGTGTAACGGCGTTGGCTAATTCAGGCACGATGGCGGCAACAGTTAGCACGTCGCCATTTTTAATTTGGGTCTGTTGCCCCGCACCAGCTAGACTCAAGTCTTGAATACTCCTAGGTTGATCAGAGCCGGGCTGAATTCTGTCTAGCGTGGCCCTTCTGGGGTCAGCGGTAACCGGCAATCCTCCAGCAAGGGATATGTATTCCGCCAAGGTATCTTTTTCGCCCTTAACTTCAAACACGGCCTGCGTGTTGAGCTTGCCAAGGAGGGCCATGTAGCCAGCAGCCTTGGGGTAAAAAAGCACGTCGCCGTCTTGAAGCTTCACGTCACTTGATTTATCACCATTGCCCAAGAAATTGTAAAGGTCAAACTCAGCAACCGTTTGGCCCTGACGCTTGAGTTGCAACCTGCGCAGTGAGCCGCTGGCATTGGGGCCACCACTGGCAAACAATGCAGATGTCAATGTAGATTGGCCGGTGAGTGAGTAACTGCCGGGATTTCGAGCCTGCCCCACCACGAACACCGTAATTTTGCGAAGCTTGCCCAGCGACACACTGACTTCAATGTCTTTGTAAAACTTAGAAAAGAATGCCTTCACAACGGCATCCATTTGGCCCGCCTTAACGCCAGCCAACTTCAAAGTACCTAGCTTTGGAAAGGAAATTGAACCCTGCCTATCAATAGACACGGTGGCCTCTGCACTGGTAGAACCCCAAACACGAATTAGCAGCTGATCGCCAGCACCAAGAGAATAGTCGTCTGATACGGGGGAACGAGAGAACTGGCCGTTGTTGTTGTTCAGGTTTTCAAAAAATTCTGCACCGTACAAGGGCAAGGCTTGCCCAGTGGTTTGCAGTACGTACTTTTGAAATTCGTTGGGAGTTAGGGGCAAAGGTTTTTTTAGCTTTTTATCATCTGCTTGGAGCTCTGCATCATCTTGGTTACCGTTCATAGGGGCCGTAATGGCTAACAAACCAGGTAGCGCTGTACCCATTCCAAGCCCCACGCCAGAACCCCCTTGAGTACCAGCAAGCCCCTTTAGTGCAGAAAGGTCAGCACTTGAAATGC
>Ga0214919_10000676_pt1 | contig 57967 bp, 48 predicted proteins | sample LL1503_MetaG_FD_177994 | JGI IMG/M metagenome (GOLD analysis project Ga0214919, IMG submission 177994) | Freshwater microbial communities from Lake Lanier, Atlanta, Georgia, United States - LL-1503 | ecosystem: Environmental > Aquatic > Freshwater > Lake | place: USA: Georgia | collected... | reverse complement strand
CCAGATGTGAAAGAAGGACATACACAAATGCAAATTACTTCATTAGACTATTCTTCTTTCTTAGGGCGTATTGCCATTGGTAAAGTAGAAAGAGGTACTATTAAAGAAGGACAAAATATTGTACTAGTAAAAGCAGACGGTAGCTTAAAGAAAAATAAAGTAAAAGAATTATACGTATTTGAAGGAATGGGTAAACGTAAAGTAACAGAAGTTGTTTCTGGTGATTTATGTGCGGTGGTTGGATTAGATGATTTCAGTATTGGTGATACCATTGCAGATCCTGAAAATCCTGAAGCATTGCCTGTGATTAGTGTGGATGAACCTACCATGAGTATGACTTTCAGTATTAACAATTCTCCTTTCTTTGGTAAGGAAGGAAAGTTTGTTACTTCTCGACATATTCGTGATCGTTTAATGAAAGAAACAGAAAAGAACTTAGCCTTACGTGTAGAAGAAACAGACAGTGCGGATAGTTTCTTGGTATTTGGTCGTGGTATTTTACACTTAGGTGTATTAGTAGAAACCATGCGTCGTGAAGGATATGAATTAACTGTAGGAAATCCTCAAGTATTAGTAAAAGAAATTGATGGCCGTAAAAATGAGCCCTTTGAAATATTGGTAGTGGATGTACCTGGTGACTATAGTGGTAAAGTCATTGACTTAGTGACCCAAAAGAAAGGCGAGATGTTAATCATGGAATCTAAGGGTACCATGCAACATTTAGAGTTTGACATTCCTTCAAGAGGATTGATTGGACTACGTTCTCAAATGTTAACCCAAACTGCTGGTGAGGCTGTAATGGCACACCGTTTTAATGAATATAAGCCTTGGAAAGGACCAATTCCCGGAAGAAGTAATGGTGTACTAGTAGCAAAAACTGCTGGTTTAACTACTGCTTACTCTATTGATAAATTACAAGACAGAGGTCGTTTCTTTATTGAACCAGGTGAGGAAATATATGCAGGTCAAGTATTGGCAGAGCATATTAAGCCAGGTGATTTAAATATCAACGCTGTCGAGATGAAAAAATTAACCAACCACCGTGCAAGCGGTAGTGATGATAGCGTTCGTATTACCCCTAAAGTATTGTTTACTTTAGAAGAGTGTATGGAGTACATTCAATTTGATGAGTGTATTGAAGTAACACCAAAATCGGTACGTATGCGTAAATCTATTTTAGACGAAAATAATAGAAGCAAGGCCACTAAGGCCGGGCAGAATTAATTTTTATTACCAATTTTTCTGAAAAATAAATTGCTAATAAAAATCCTCTAATGATTTTATAAAAAAAAGAGTCTCGATAAATCGGGACTCTTTTTTTTATTTAGATAGTATATTTTTACTTTTAGAAAATATAATTTTTATAATTTTATTAAATAGGCTTGTTTAATGCCTTCCACAAAACATCTTTTAATTCCACTAAGTTTTTTTGCGTAGCAGAGGAAATAAAAATATGCGGAATATTTTTAGGTAATTCTTTAGTAATAGCCTCGGTTAATTCTTGGTCCAGTAAATCTGATTTTGAAATAGCGATGATGAATTCTTTTTGCAGTAGCTCTGGATTGAATTGTTCCAATTCTGATTTTAAGATTTCAAACTCTTTTTTATGGTCATTAGAATCTGCAGGAATTAAAAATAATAAAACTGCATTTCTTTCGATATGTCTTAAAAATCGGTGGCCTAATCCCTTGCCTTCTGCAGCACCTTCTATAATACCTGGTAAATCTGCAATACAAAAAGATAAGTTGTTGCGGTATTCTACCATACCCAATTGAGGGGTTAAAGTAGTAAAGGCATAGTTGGCAATTTTTGGTTTGGCCGCTGTAATCACTGAAAGTAAGGTTGATTTTCCTGCATTAGGAAAACCTACAAGTCCTACATCAGCCAATACTTTTAATTCAATATTCTTCCAGCCTTCAAAACCATCTTCACCTGGTTGTGCATATTCAGGTACTTGTTGGGTAGGGGTGGCAAAATTACAATTGCCTAGTCCACCTCGTCCTCCTTTAACTAAAACAATCTCTTGTCCGTCTTTTAATATTTCCGCTTCTACATTACCGGTAGTTTCGTCTCTGGCAATGGTGCCTAAAGGAACTTCAATAATGATGTCCTTGCCATCTTTTCCTGTGCACTTATTCTTAGTTCCGTTTTCGCCATCGTCGGCAATCACGTTTTTATAATAGCGTAGATGAAGTAAGGTCCAAAGCTGGGCATTGCCTCTTAAGATGATATGACCTCCACGGCCACCATCGCCTCCATCAGGCCCGCCCTTGGCAGTTAATTTATTGCGAAGAAAATGCTTGCAACCTGCCCCTCCATGTCCACTATGGGCAAATATGCGGATGTAATCAATAAAATTGTTTCTTTCTGACACTTTGTACTTATGAATGGCAAAGTTAACTAAATCTTGTGGCTATCTGAGGATTATTATACTAGTCTAATAGTAATTGCAAAAAGCAGCAAGTAATTTTGACTACTAGAATTTTTAATGATTCGCTTTAAGTCCATCAATTAAAATAGCAACCATGTTTTGTTCTAATTCTTCGGCGCTAATTTTTTTGGTAGATCTGTGCCAGCTTTCTATTCCACTCACTGCGTGTAAAAATATTAATACAACGGTGGGTGCATCAATGGCTTTGATTTCTTTGTTTCTAATGCCTTCTTCAATAATGGCTGCAATCCTTTTACGGTATACTTTTCGTTGATTTTGATAATTGGATAAATAAGGGTCTGATAAATGTTTCCATTCTCTGTCACTTACATAGACTTCTTCGTAACTATGAATCATTTCACTGATGTGAAAACGCAATAATTTTTCCATTTTTTGTAAGGAACTAATGGGTTCTGATTCTATCTCATCCATCTTCAATACAAATCTGTTGGCCACATTAAAAACCAATTCATGAAGCAATTCACTTTTTGATTTGATGTGATTGTATAAGCTCGCTGCTTCTACACCCACTGCCTCGGCCAAGTCGCGCATGCTGGCTGCTTTGTATCCCTTTTCTCTAAAAAGGGTGGCTGCTTTGCTAACAATTACATCTTTTCTTGAACCGTTTTTTTCTGTTTTAATTCTGGCCATACTACTAAAAAATTGATCGTTTGTTAGTACGAAATTATAGAATTATTTCTTTAATACTAGGCCGCAATCTAATAAAATCCTCAAATTTGTTAGTTTTTTGATTATCAAGCAGTTAGAACGAATAAACGTTTGTTCTTTTTCCAAAAAACATCTTAACTGTAAATAACGTAGTTTCGCAGCTGAAAATTAAATAGATAAACATGTCATTAGTTGTAGTTGGATCCATGGCCTTTGATGCCATTGAAACCCCTTTTGGGAAAAGTGATAAAATAATTGGTGGAGCGGCCACTTATATAGCATGGTGCGCTTCTAATTTTACCACCGTTAAACAAATTTCAGTAGTAGGTGGAGACTTTCCTCAAGCTGAATTAGATGCTTTATCTAAAAGAGGGGTCATCTTAGAAGGTGTTCAAATTAAAAAAGACGAGAAAACATTTTTCTGGAGCGGTAAGTATCATTTAGATATGAATACCCGCGACACTATAGAAACCCAATTAAATGTCTTGGAAAACTTTCAACCAGTGGTGCCAGATAGTTACCAAGATTGTGAAATTTTAATGTTGGGTAATTTAGTACCTGGCGTACAAAGTAGTGTGATTAAACAAATGAAAAATCGTCCTAAATTAATCGTCATGGATACGATGAATTTTTGGATGGAAATTATGATGGATGATTTATTGCATACCATTAGCTTGGTGGATGTATTGATGGTGAATGATAGTGAAGCGCGTCAATTAAGTGGAGAGTATAGTTTAGTAAAAGCGGCTAAGAAAATTATGGCCATGGGTCCTAAATACTTAATCATTAAGAAAGGTGAACATGGTGCACTTTTATTTCATGGCACTGAAGTATTCTTTGCACCTGCTTTACCATTAGAAGAAGTATTTGATCCAACAGGCGCGGGCGATACCTTTGCGGGTGGCTTTGTAGCGCATTTGGCTAAAACAAAAGATTTCTCTTTCAATAATATGAAGTCTGCTATTATTGTAGGCAGTGCTTTAGCCAGCTTCTGTGTTGAGAAATTTGGATTACAGCGTTTGACTGAAATCAACGAAGCGGACATCAAAGAACGCATACAATCGTTCGTTCAGCTAGTTAATTTTGATATTGAATTAGTATAAATTTGGAGATTGATTGAATTCGAATTAATTTTGTGCAAGCAATGAGAAAATATAAACATACCAAACAAATTAAGAAACCTCTTTAAAAGGAAGGTGCTGATTGTTTGTATGCTAAAAAATATATTCAGAAGCCTTCCAAGAAATTGGGAGGCTTTTTGTTTTTCAAATGATCATTAAAGAAATTAAAAAATAAAATATGAAAGTTGCAGTGGTAGGTGCTACCGGATTAGTGGGCACAAAAATGTTACAAGTGTTGGCAGAAAGAAATTTTCCTGTTACTGAGTTAATTCCAGTGGCATCGGTGCGTTCAGCTGGTAAGGAAGTAATATATAAAGGGAAGGCTTATAAAGTAGTGACCATGGAAGAAGGTATTGCGGCTAAACCAGTAGTAGCTTTATTTTCAGCAGGGGGTAGCACTTCTTTAGAGTGGGCGCCAAAGTTTGCAGCGGCAGGCATTCGTGTCATTGATAACTCTTCTGCTTGGAGAATGGACCCCACTAAAAAATTAGTGGTGCCCGAAGTGAATGCAGCTGTTTTGACTGCAGATGATTTAATTATTGCCAATCCTAATTGTTCTACCATTCAAATGGTAGTGGCCTTACAACCCCTTCATGCAAAATATAAAATTAAAAGAGTGGTGGTAAGTACTTACCAAAGTGTAACGGGAACTGGTAAGAAAGCAGTAGACCAATTGATGGAAGAAAGAAAAGGTGTAAAACTAGGCGCCGAGGATATGGCCTATAAATATACCATTGATTTAAACGCCATTCCTCAAATTGATGTATTCTTAGAAAACGGCTATACAAAGGAAGAAATGAAAATGGTCAAAGAAACTTGCAAAATTATGCAAGACGATACAATTAAAGTAACTGCTACTACTGTGCGTATTCCAGTGATGGGTGGACACAGTGAGAGTGTGAATGTAGAATTTGAAAAGGAATTTGATTTGAAAGAATTGATTACGGAATTAGCTGCAGCTCCTGGGGTAGTGGTACAACAAAACGATGGTGAACAATTTTATCCAATGCCTCTTTGGGCACATGAAAAAGACGATGTATTTGTAGGTCGTTTGCGCAGAGATGAAACCCAAGCGAAAACTTTGAACATGTGGATTGTGAGTGATAACCTTCGTAAGGGCGCTGCTACGAATGCAGTGCAGATTGCCGAGTGTCTTGCAAGTAAGGGAATTATTTAAATTTTTATTAGCTCAATGACCCCCATAAACGGGGTCATTGAGCTAATCATAAGAGGAAAGAATTAATAAAAAATATTTTTTTAAATTTTTTATTAATTCGTTAACTCGACAAAGTCAGCCTCTGTTATAATTTTAATCGAAACTATTTTTTTTGCTTTTTCTAATTTGCTACCTGCGTCTTCGCCTACTACTAAGTAGTTTAATTTACTACTTACACCTCCTAGTATATGACCACCTCTTGCTTCTACCATGGCTTCTGCATCGGAGCGTTTTAATTGAGTGAGGGTACCGGTAAATAAAAAATTAAGGCCAGCTAAATTACCATCTACTGCGGTAGCATTGGTTTGAATCATATTTAAACCCAAGGCCTCTAATGATTTTATGAGTTCGATATTTTTTGGCTCATGAAAAAATTGATAAATACTAGTGGCTACTTTTATACCTACATCATCAAAGCTTTGTAGTTGTTCTTCTGTAAAATCTTTTAAATCTAAAATATGCTGTATATGACTAGCAATGGTTTTAGCAGTAGTTTCTCCAACAAAGCGAATACCTAAAGCATAGATTAATCTATACAAGGGCTGCGTTTTTGAAATAGTAATAGCGGTATTTAAATTATCAATACTTTTTTTACCAAAACCTTCTAGGCCCGTTATTTTACTAAAGTCCAATTCATAAAGGGAAGGGATATTACTAATTAAACCTAGTTCATAAAACTTTCTAATATTGGCTTCGCCAAAACTTTTGATGTCCATGGCGTCTTTACTCACAAAATGTATCATACGCTCAATTATTTGTGCGGTACATAAAGGGCTATTGCATCTCCAAACGGCTTCTGCCTCTTCTTTTTCAAGCAATGCGTTACATACAGGACAGTGCGTAGGGAATTGAATAATTTTTTCTTTACCGCTACGTAATTTTGGAATGGATTGCACAATTTGTGGAATGACATCACCTGCTCTTTCAATAATAACCGTATCTCCTAATCTTAAATCTTTTTCTTTAATGTATTCTTCATTGTGCATGGAAATACTAGAAACCGTTACGCCCCCTAATGCCACCGCTTTTAATTTAGCCACAGGGGTAACAGCGCCTGTACGGCCTACTTGAAATTCTACACTCTCTAATACAGTAGTGGCCTGCCTTGCTTTAAATTTATAGGCAATGGCCCATCTTGGATGATGGGAGGTCATACCTAATTTTTCTTGTAAAGCAAAATCATTAATTTTTATAACGAGTCCATCAATTTCATAAGGAAGGTTATCACGCTGGGCTTCAAATTCAGTGCAAAAGGAAATTACTTTTTCAATGCCTTTGATTAATTTTTTTTCTTTTTGTGGTGCTCTAAAACCCATTTTCCATAGTAATTCTAAAGAACCACTATGGGTAGCAAGTAATGGACTTAATTTTTTCCCAGGAGCTGCTAAAAAATAACTGATATGATAAATGAAGGCATCTAAATTTCTTTCCCCCACTTCTTTAGGATCTTTCATGCGTAAACTCCCAGAAGCAGCATTGCGTGGATTGGCCAAGGTGGCAATTTGTTTTTCTTTTAATTTTTCATTGAAATTGGCAAAGGCTTTTTTACTCATAATCACTTCGCCACGAATTTCCATTTGTTGAATTCCATTTTCAAGTAAAGGAATACTTAAAGGGATGGATCTGATTTGTTTTATATTATTGGTAATGTCTTCACCTGCAACACCATCTCCTCTTGTACAAGCACGCACTAGTAAATCGTTTTCATAAAGCAGTGAAATACTGGCCCCATCAAATTTGGGTTCTACACAATATTCAAGTAAATCTAATTGAGCACCTTCTTTAGCTTTTCTATCAAAATCAATCAAGTCTTCTGCATTATAGCTATTTTCCAAACTTAACATAGGCACTAAATGTGCTACGGTTTCAAAAGAATTATTTAAACTATTGCCTACTCTTTGGCTGGGGGAGTCGGCGGTAATAAGGGATGGATGGGCCAATTCCAATGCAATCAATTGTTGATATAATTGGTCGTATTCAAAGTCGCTGATAAAAGGTTCGTTAGCAACATAATATTGGTACTCATGAAATTTTAATACATTTTTCAATGTGTTCAATTCTATGGTAGATAGATTCTTTATGTAATCTTTGGTGATTTTTTTAAAATCTTGTATTTGGGATGGATGGTACATTTGCTTAAGGGTCTGCTAAAATACAAATTGTTTTATTCTTTTATTTCGTATTTTGAGGATAAGAATTTTTATTTTCCCTAACGATTGTAACGATAAGCTTAATAACTGCGCTCAATTCTATGTCTGAAACCCTTAAATCAAATAATGTTCCCGGTTCAAAAGAAAATATAGATGCCATTCAATTAGTGGTTGGCTATCCTGCAGTGCCTTTGACGGTGGATTGTGTCATTTTTGGCTTTGATGAGAACTCTTTAAAAGTGCTCTTAATTAAGAGTGATTTGGCTCAATTTTATGGAAAGTTGTCCTTGTTGGGAGATAAAGTAAACGCCAATGAGGATTTAGATACCGCAGCCAATCGAGTTTTATTGGAAAGAACAGGCATGAAGAAAGTGTATTTGGAACAGGTGCATACTTTTAGCAAACCCAATCGGCATCCTGGGGGTAGGGTAGTGACTTCTGTTTACGCTTCGCTTTTAAACATCCAACATCATTCATTGGAAATAACAGAGAATGAATTAAACTGGCATCCCATCCATCTGCTAAAGGAAATGGCCTTTGACCATAAGGAAATCTTAGATTGTTGCTATGCATGGCTCCAAAAACGCATACAAGAACACCCTTTGGCTTTAAATTTATTACCTGAGAAATTCTCTTTGAGGCAATTGCAACATGTGTATGAAGCCATTTTAGACACCAAATTAGATCGTCGAAATTTTAGGAAAAAATTTGCCAACATGGGCTTCTTGATTGACACCCATGAGATGGAAGTGAATGTCACCCACCGTCCTGGAAAATTATATAGTTTTGATCATGCCCAATACCAATTACGTAAAAAAAATGGGGTAGGCATCGATTTCTAAAAAATGCTTTTGCTTGCCTATTATTTAATACCTTTATTCACTATTTAAACAGGTATTACTATGTTATATTCCATGACCGGATATGGTCGTTCAGAAGCTACTTTTAAAGACAAAACATTTTTAGTAGAAGTAAAGTCTTTGAATGGCAAGCAATTTGATTTAAGACTAAATATTCCATCTTTACTGAAGCCCTATGAAGTAGAGATTAGAAATAAGCTCAATGAATCTTTGTTTAGAGGAAGTGTGGAGTGCAGTATTTCTATTAAATCCAATGGTGTGGCCAAGCCAGTAAGCATCAACAAAGAGTTGGCTAAATCTTATTATCAACCCATTATCGAATTGGCCAATGAGCTGGGCATTGAAAAAGAAAACATCTTAAGCACTTTATTGAAATTGCCTGATGTGGTTTCTTCTAGCAACGAAGTTTTAACCGATGAAGAATGGAAGGCTTTAAGCGACTTGCTTCAAGAGGCCATTAGGCATATGATTCAACACCGCTTGGAAGAAGGCAAGAGCATTGAAAAAGATTTACTAGAGCGTGTGGCAGCCATTGAGCAGCAACAAGCACAAATAGCCCTATTTGAACCCAATCGCCGCACTAAAATAAAAGAAGGCTTGGTCAAATTGTTAGAACAATATGTGGGCACCGATAAATATGATACCTATAGATTAGAGCAGGAGCTTATTTATTATATTGAAAAAATTGACATCTCAGAAGAAAGAGTAAGGCTTACCAATCACTGCGTTTATTTTAAAACTATTTTAAAAGAATCAGAACCTTCCAAGGGTAAAAAACTTTCCTTTATTTTGCAAGAAATGGGCAGGGAAATAAATACGACCGGATCTAAAGCCAATGATATAGACATTCAGAAAGCCGTGATTCTGATGAAAGATGAATTAGAAAAAGCAAAAGAACAAATTTTAAACGTGTTGTAATATGAAGGGTTTGAAAAATAGACAAATGGGTTTATTTATTTCATTGACCTTGTTTTTTGCAAGCTGTCAAACCATTCCTTTGTTCGAACAAACTACCCTCTTCCCTGAACATAGCTGGGCCTCTGCTAAAGCCAATACCTATCAATTCAATATCACCGATACCAGCGCTTTATACAAGGTTTATTTTGTCATCCGACACCACAATGCTTATCATTATAAAAATATTTGGCTCAAGCTGACCATTAAAAGCCCAAAGGACTCCAGTGTTACACAGCATCTCAATTTGAATATGGCCGATGAGGCCAAGGGCTGGTTAGGTGTCGGCATGGATGATATTTTTGATCAAAGAATTCCAATTGGCAATGACCCGATGCATTTTAATTTAGGTACCACTAGTTTCACTTTACAACACACCATGCGTGAAGATCCACTACAGAATATTTTATCCACTGGTATTAGAGTTGAAAAGTTGAAACCATGAAATGGCCATTAGTAAAAATAAATAAACTTGGACTGGTACGCTTTATTTATTGGGTTTTCTTAACCTATATGATTGCGGCATTTGTATGGTGGTATGTTTCATTAGAAAAACAAAATGATGAAATTGCTGCTGTAAAATTTCAATCCATTCAATTGAGCGATCCTGCGCTACAGCAAAAAGTAAAACAAATACAAAATTTTCAGCTTAGAAAAAACAAGCAATTTATTGGAGAAGGGCTTACCTTTTTATTTCTTTTTTTATTGGGGGCCATTTATGTATACAGGTCATTGCTCAAACAATTGCGCTATTCCAATCAGCAACAAAATTTTATGATGGCGGTGACACATGAACTAAAAACACCCATTGCTATCGCTCATTTAAACATTGAAACGCTTTTAAAAAGAGACCTAGATACTCCACAACAAAATAAATTATTAGAAGCCACACTTAAGGAAACCAAAAGGTTAGACGCTTTATCTAATAATATTTTATTGGCTTCTCAATTGGATATGGGGCAATATGAAGCCAATCAACAAGAATTGGACTTGTCTAAATTGGTCAAAGAAGTCTGCCAATCTTTTCAAGAAAGGTTTCCTCTGCGCTTATTGGATACATTTATTGAAGCCTCCATTTTCATTCAAGGAGAAGCTTTGCTGATACAAATGCTCTTGAATAATTTGTTGGACAATGCAAACAAATACTCCCCTGCGCATACACCTATTGCTGTTCATTTGCAACGTGAGCAAGCGCAGCTAATTTTATCGGTGAAAGATTTAGGTATTGGTATTCCTGCAAATGACCGAGAAAAAATATTTGAAAAATTTTATAGAGTAGGTGCCGAAAGTACCAGATCAAGTAAGGGCACTGGCCTAGGACTTTATTTGTGTAAAAAAATTACTGCATTTCATAATGCTAGTTTACAAGTAAAACCCAATGAGGGGCAAGGAAGTATTTTCACCGTTATATTTGCAAACCATTAAGGATGTCACAACTTGAAATTTTATTGGTAGAAGATGAAGAGCATTTACACGACGCATTAAAGCTAAACTTGGAAATGGAAGGCTATAGGGTGAGCTCTGCTTTTGATGGTCCTGCTGCATTAAAACAAATTCATCAAGCGCATTTTGATTTAATCATTTTAGATGTGATGCTGCCAGAAATAGATGGTTTTGCTATTACAGAAACAGTGCGCTTAAATAATATCACTACACCTATTTTAATATTGAGTGCAAAAAATACCAGTGCCAATCGAGTACAAGGTTTGAAATTGGGTGCCGATGATTATTTGACTAAGCCATTTAATTTAGAAGAACTTTTATTAAGAGTAGCTAAGCTGATTCAAAAAGCCACGGCCATTCATCAGCCAGCTCCAATAGAAGCCTATCTATTTGCTGGCAATAGTATTCAATTTAAATCCTTAGAAGCTTTCAATAGCCAAGGAGAAAAAATAACTTTAACCAAAAAAGAAGCCATGCTTTTAAAGTTATTGATGGAGAATAAAAATAATGTAGTGACCAGGGAACGAATTTTACAAACGGTATGGGGCTATCAGGTTTTTCCCAATACCAGAACCATCGACAACTTTATCTTAAGCTTTAGAAAATACTTTGAGTTGGATCCCAAAAACCCCATCCATTTTATTTCCATCCGAGGGGTGGGTTATAAATTTCAAGATTAGCCCCATTTGATACAATCTTTTGAACGTTTAAGCGTTAATTCTAGTAGCTAATACACTTACATGTCCTTAAGTTCTATCAAAGATTACCTTGAACCCATTAATTTGGATATTATATCCAATGACGAAGGCTATAGAGACACCCAATTGGGCAAACACATCAAAGTGAATGAAGGAGAGATTCCAGACATTGCTTTGGCAGATTTGGTCATTATTGGGGCTGGAGAATCTAGAGGTGGAGGCCATGCACTAAATGATTTTGCCTCCGCCGATGCCATTCGATCGGCCTTGTATTCCTTGTATTATTGGCATAGCCAAGTGCGCATTGTAGACATTGGCAATGTAAAACTGGGACAGTCCATTCAAGATAGTTATGCTGCTTTAAGAACGGTTATTTCTGAATTGCTTTTACAGCATAAGAAAATAGTGATCATTGGCGGTTCACACGATTTAACCTTAGCCCAATACCATGCTTATACTTCCATTCCTACCTTGGTGAATGCCGTATTGGTCGATGCTAAAATAGATTTGGATTTAGAAGCAAGATTGCCCTCGGATCATTTTTTAGAAGAATTATTTACTGGACTGCCTAATCATTTAAATCATTATGCGCATATAGGTTTTCAAAGTTATTTTATGCATCCGCAAATGCTGGAAACCATCGATAAATTAAGATTTGATTGTTTTAGATTGGGTAAAGTAAGAGAGGATATGGAAGAAATGGAGCCTGTGATTAGAGACAGTCATATGATGAGTTTTGACATTAGTGCGATTCAAAATGCACAAGCGCCTGCCAATATTATTACACCCAATGGGTTCAATGGTGAAGAAGCCTGCGTGTTGATGCAATATGCGGGCATGAGTTGGAAAACCAGTACCATTTCGCTTTTTGGTTATCAGGCCGAACTAGATAAGAATCATCTTACCGCCATTCAAATGGCACAAATGATTTGGTATGTCTTAGATGGCATTCAAAAAGGCAAAAAAGAATCTCCATTGTCTGATACCGAGCGCTTTAAAGAATTTCATATTGCCTTTGCAGATATTGAAACTAATTTCTTACAAAGTAAAAGCACTGGACGATGGTGGATGCAAACTCATAATAAGGAATGGGCTCCTTGCAGTTACAAAGATTATTTAGTAGCTTCCAATAACGAAATTCCAGAAAGATGGTTAAGAGCTTTAGAAAGAGAATAAACATTTCCAATTTATTTAAGTTTCTTATTTTTTGTACTGCCATGAGCGCTTGTTCGATTCGTCAAGCACAACATGCTTTACTACAAGATCCTGCCTTGAAAGGCGCCCATATAGGAACTGCAGTTTACAATCAGACTAGTCAAAGCTGGGTAGATCGCTATCAAAGCAGTTTGTATTTTACGCCAGCCAGCAATACTAAAATTGTATCCAGTTATTTAGGCATGAAGTACCTAAAAGATTCTCTTCCAGGTTGGCAGCTCACAGAAAATACGGATAGTATTTTTTTATTGCCCATGGGTGATCCTAGTTTTTTACATCCCGATTTTACTTATCAGCCCGTGGCAGATTTAATTAAGCATACCAACAAACAAGTAGTGCTTTGTTTGCCCAATACACCAGATGCTTTTGCGATGTATGGACTTGGTTGGGCCTGGGATGATTATGACCAGGATTATCAACCGGAAAGAAATAGACTGCCTATATATGGTAATGTATTCACTGTGGCCAATACCAAAAATGGATTAAGTGTTCAGCCAAGTTCATTGGCTCAAGGACAAGACTTAGCAGCCAACTACAGTGTTTGGACAAGAGCTTTGCATAGCAATCACTTTTATGCTACTGGAAAATCTACCAAGGGCCAGGTTCAGCAAATTCCTTTTATTACGGATACTAATTATAGCCTTGCCAGAACATTGATTGAAGATAGTTTGCATCCTAAACATTCCATAGTTATTCAAAAAGGATTTAATACGGCCTCTGCTCATTTGCTTAAAACTGTACCCACGGATGAGCTATTAAAAATGATGATGAACAGAAGCGACAACTTTTTTGCAGAACAAGTTTTATTAATGACCAGTGCGCAACTGTTAAATAAGTTAGATGATCAAGCAGTCATAGATACCTTATTAAAAACTGAATTTAATTTTTTCCCACAAAAAATGCAGTGGGCAGATGGCAGTGGCTTAAGTAGGTTTAATTTAAATACGCCAGAAAATTATATTGCTTTACTGCAAAAGATGCAGGAGGAATTTGGTTTTGAAAGAATCAAAACCATATTTGCCCAAGGAGGCAAAGGAACCTTAGGGGCTTATTATAAAAACATTCCTGGAGTATTGTATGCCAAAACTGGTACCCTGGGTAATCAAGTAGCCCTCAGTGGATACGTAGTTACCAATAAAGGAAATCAACTTATATTTTCTGTATTGGTGGCCAATCACCTGAGCCCTTCTTCAACAGGGGTAAGGAGGGCCGTTGAAAAATATTTAACCACCTTGATAAGTAAAAATTAGCCAAGGTTTATTTGCTAAATATGCCGTTTAAATAATCTTCTTTGAATTCTACAAAAGTGGGTGCACCAGAAGCGGTGATATTAGGAATATCACAATCTCCCAAGGCTTCAATGAGCGCATGCATTTCTTTTTGCGTTAATGCTTGTCCTGCCTTGATGGCCATTTGACGGGCCATACAACGTATTAATTTTTCTCTTTTACTAAATTTAACATCACCGCTAAAATGTTTGAATTGTTCTAGCAATAATTCAATCGCATTTTTTTCATTGCCTGCATTCACATCCGCAGGTATACCTTGAATGATAAAACTATTGGGGCCAAAGGATTCAATCTCATAGCCAATCAAAGCTAAGTCCATTATAATTTCTTCTAATAAAATAGCATCACTCACACTTAGTTCCAATACTACAGGAAATAAACTTTTCTGGGTAGCATGAGGATGCGCACTTGCTTTTTGAAATTTCTCATACAAGATTCTTTCGTGGGCCAATTGCTGATGAATCATGATACAACCACTATGGCTTGGGGCCACAATAAAGGTTTGATGCAATTGCATGAGTACCGCTTCTTCATTCACTTGCAAGGGGCTGCCATCTTTGTACAAGCCCATCGAAGAAGGTTTTACAATATAGGATTCGCTATCATTGCCTATTTGATCATGGCCAGCACTAGGCATAGTTGTGAAAAAACTTTTCCAATCTTGTTTAGAACCTGCATCAGATTTAGCAATAAAATGAGCTTGATTTTTTTTAGTAAAACCCTCATACAGTGATTGACTCGCTACTGTATTTGCTTTTTCTGTAGTAAAAGGTTGTTGAATGGCATCCAATTGTTGAATGGAAGCATCTAAAGAAAAATCCAAAGAAGGCGCAATGCTAAACTGAGCCAAGGCATGCTTTACAGCTGCTTGTACAAATGCATAAATAATTTTATCATCCTCAAATTTTATTTCTTGCTTGGTAGGGTGCACATTGATGTCCACTTGCGTTGGATCTACATCTATATATAAAATATAACTAGGATAATTTTCTTTGGCGATTAATCCATCAAAGGCATTGGCCACTGCATGATGCAAATAAGCACTCTTGATAAAACGACGGTTCACAAAAAAGTATTGGTCGCTCCTTGTTTTTTTAGCAGTCTCTGGTTTACCTACAAAACCGGTAATGGTTAAATAATCGGTTTGTTCTCCCACCGTTACTAGTTTGGTTTGATAACTATTGCCTAGTACCTGTATGGCTCTTTGTTTAAAACTACCTCCCTCCCAATGATATACATCCTGGCCATTACTACTTAAACTAAAATAAACTTCTGGAAAGGCCAAGGCAACTCTTGTATATTCTTCAATAATGTGTTTTAATTCTGCACTATTGCTTTTTAAAAAATTACGACGCGCAGGCACATTGAAAAATAAATTTTTCATGCTAATACTTGTACCCACAGGGCAAGAAACAGCGTTGGTTTCTGTTAGTTTGCTATTTTCAATTTCCACACTGGTGCCTAATTCATCATCGGTGCGTCTGGTTTTTAAACTTACTTGGGCTACGGCTGCAATAGATGCCAATGCTTCTCCGCGGAAGCCCATGGTCCTTATTTGAAATAAATCTTCAATGGTACTTATTTTGCTGGTAGCATGTCGGGCAAAGGCATTTTGGGCATCTTTAGGGCTCATGCCCTTGCCATTGTCTATCACTTGCACCAAGGCTTTGCCAGAATCGTTCACTAATAGGCGTATTTCGGTGGCACCTGCATCTACTGCATTTTCCAATAATTCCTTCACTGCACTGGCAGGCCTTTGAATGACCTCTCCGGCAGCAATTTGGTTGGCAATGTGGTCTGGAAGTAAGTGAATAGTATCGGGCACTTTAATCGCTTTTGAACTGTGTAAAAGTAGTAAATTTGCCTCTTAAAATTTCATCTTATGCCAAGAACGGCCGACATTCAAAAATTGCCCCACCATTACTTACCCAAGGACTATGTTTTAACCGATTGGGCCAGTATGGAGTCATTTTTCAAGGAATTGTTAGATAGGCCATTAACGAGTGTTTCAGCACTTGAAAAATGGTTATTGGATTTAAGTGAATTGGAAGCCTATATCAGTGAAGATGCTTGTTGGAGACAAATAAAAATGACCTGTGATACCACGGATAAATCTTTGGAAGAGGCTTTTAATTATTTCTGCATGGAAATTCAACCCAAGATGCAGCCCTATGCGGATGCACTCAATAAAAAACTAATCCATAGCCCTTTTACCAAAGAATTAAATCAGGATTTATATTTTACTTATTTAAGATCGGTTCAAAAAAACATAGAATTATTTAGAGAAGAAAATATTCCCATTCAAGCTGAGTTGAGTGTGCTTCAACAACAGTACGGTACCATTGCAGGCAAGATGACCATCAGTTTTAGAGACCAAGAATACACTTTACAACAAGCCGCTAAATTTTTAGAAGATGAAGATAGATTGGTAAGAGAGGAAGTATACCGTAAAGTGCAAGAGCGTCGTTTGCAAGATAAACAAAGCATGCATGATTTATTTAGCAGTTTGATTCAAAAAAGAAATCAAATGGCTTTGAATGCAGGCTTTGCCAATTATAGAGATTACAAATTTGTAGAACTAGGCAGGTTTGATTATTCCAAAGAAGATTGTTTTCAATTTCATGAAGCCATCAAATTGCATGTGCTTCCACTCATTGATAAAATTTATGCACGCAAGAAAAAGAAATTAGCATTAGATGTTTTAAAGCCTTGGGATACCGAAGCAGAGCCTGCAGGCACTAAGCCCTTAAGGCCTTTCACCGACGGAAAAGATTTATATGAAAAATCGGTGGCTTGTTTTGAAAAGCTCAATCCTTTTTTTGCTTCTTGTTTGAAAAAAATGGAGGCACTAAAACATTTTGATTTAGAAAGTAGAAAAGGAAAAGCACCAGGGGGTTACAATTGCCCACTGGCCGAATCGGGGGCGCCTTTTATATTTATGAATGCAGCAGGACAGATGGGAGATGTGACCACCATGGTGCATGAGGGCGGACATGCCATTCATTCCTTCTTGGCACATCCCTTAGCATTAAGTGCATTTAAAGAATATCCTATGGAGATAGCAGAAGTAGCTAGTATGTCTATGGAATTGTTTACGATGAATCATTGGCAATCTTTTTTTGACAACGAAGAAGATTTAAACCGTGCCAAAGAACATCAATTGGAGCGCACCATTACCATATTCCCTTGGATCGCCATTATTGATAAATTTCAACATTGGGTATATGAAAATCCAAATCATACCATTGAACAAAGAACCCATACATGGAATGGAATTGTCAAAGAATTTTCTACCGATAGCATTGACTACAGTGGCTTGGATGCATTTAGAGCCATTGGCTGGCAAAGGCAATTACATTTGTTTGAAGTGCCTTTTTATTATATTGAATATGGCATTGCACAATTAGGGGCCATTGGTATGTGGATGCAATACCAAAAAAATCCAAGCGCTGCTTTAGAAAATTACATGACCGCTTTAAGTTTGGGCGGCACCAAAACCTTACCTGCTTTGTATGAGGCAGCAGGGATTGAATTTAATTTCTCTCCTAATTATGTAAAAAAATTAATGGATTTTACGAATAACGAATTAGAAAAATTATATGTTTAAATAAATTTAATATGAAAAAAGTATTTCTATTATTGGCTTTTTGTTTTCAAATTTTATTAGTTAGTGCGCAAGCGCCTAGCCATGCCAACGATGCTAAAAGCGATCCAAGTTTGCCTACTTATTTGGTCAATGGTGTTGAAACCCCTTACGCTAAAGTGGTCAAATTAAATACCGCATTGATTGAATCCATGAGTGTATACAAAGGGCCAGAAGCTATCGCAAAGTTTGGCGCCAAATACAAACATGGTGTTGTGCTCGTGAAACTTAAAAAAGTTAAAAAATAATTTCCCTTTTAATTGGCTGAGTTGGGATTGGCAGGACCATTATTTGGTCTTGGTCCATTGTTAGGTCTTGGTCCTTGGTTATTGTTCGGACGAGGTCCGTTACTTGGTCCATTGTTTGGTCTAGGACCATTGTTGGGTCTTGGCCCATTGTTAAAATTAGGTCGATTATTATTTCTATCTTGATTCCTATCGTTGTTTGGTCTGTCGTTGTTGGGTCTGTCGTTGTTCGGTCGACGATCATTGAAACTTCTTTGTTGATCTCTTCTACGACGATCATTCTTTTCTAAGGAACGTAAACTTATCTGACCTACTAATTCTACAAATTCTGGTTCTACTTCTTTGTTTTTACTAGTGATTTCTACTGCTTCCAATTCTTCTACAGCAATGCCTTGCTTGTTTAATTTTTTTATTTCTACCACACGATCAATGGTCAAAGGGAAATGCTTGGTATTATTTGGTAAAGTATACCACATTAAATTTTTGAAAATATCTTTTTTAATTAAAAAAGCCTGTCCCATTGCAGTTTGTAAGGTATCGGCATAATCCGGGAAAGCTTGCAAAGCATCTAAGTAGGTATCCAATTCAAAATTCAAGCAACATTTTAAACGACCACATTGTCCGCTTAATTTGGTTTGATTGATAGATAAGTTTTGGTAACGAGCAGCCGTGGTGTTGACACTCTTAAAATCGTGCAACCAAGTACTACAACACAATTCTCTTCCACAACTTCCTATGCCACCTACTTTAGCAGCCTCTTGTCTGATACCAATTTGACGCATTTCTACTTTCACTTTAAACTCGCCAGCAAAAGTTCTAATGAGTTCTCTAAAGTCGATTCGATCATCGGCGGTATAAAAGAAAGTACCTTTTTTGCCATCGGCTTGTAATTCTACTTCACTTAATTTCATTTCCAATCTAAGGTCTCTGGCAGCGGCACGACTTCGGGCCAACATGGCCGCTTCTCTGCTTTTGCTGATATGGTAAGTTTCTAAATCTCTTTCGTTGCTTGGTCTTAGAATTTTTTTCATCTCAGGACTAAATTCATCTGTCCCTCTTTTTTTCAATTGTATGCGCACCAATTCCCCTGTTAAGGAAATTTCGCCTAGGTCAAAACCATTGACGCCTTCTACAGTGACGTAGTCGCCTTTCTCAAAATGTTGTAAACTAGTGTTTCTGAAAAATTCTTTTCGGCTTCCTTGTTTAAAACTTACCTCAACCACCTTGCATTGGGTGGCAATATCATCAATAGGTAAATCACGAAGCCAATCGTGTACGTTTAGTCTGTTACAGCCTCCAGTACTACAACCACCATTGCTTTTACAGCCGTTAGGTGTTCCTGTTCCACATGATCCACATCCCATATATTCTAAATTCTACTGTTAATGATTAAAAATACCATGCATGGGTTCTATCGTCTACAATGTTCTTTCACTTCCTATGCTTCTGTCAAAATTAAGGTTTTGTTCTGAATGATGTGATAGAACTTAATGCCCAAGGCCATAAATAGCATTTTAGCATTGGCATTGCGCTCTATATAATAGGTAGCTTTATCAATTTCTTGTACAATGGCCTCCAATTGCCCAACGCCTGCTATTTTATTGATTCTTAAGGCAAAATCCTTTAGATCGGGGTCCAAGGGTAGCTCGCTTCCTAATACTTTGAGCCGTATACTTTGTTCCAATAAGTGGTTAAAGTACTTTAAAAATTGCTTTTGTGGCTCTCTACCCATTTTGCTCATGTCCTCCACCCATTTCATTTGAGCCAGGGGGCCATTTTTTAATATGGCATTGAGCCATTCTCTGATTTGACTTAAAAAGTCCGCATCGCTGTTTTGTAAAAGATGCAAGGCTTCTCTGTAATTGCCATCGGACATCAAAGCGATTTGAGCTGCTTTTTCAGGTTCAATTTTTCCTTTAGCAATTAAGGCTTTTTCAATTTCTAGTTTGGAAAGTCTGGGTACTTTAATGTATTGACACCTGCTTAAAATAGTAGGCAATATATTTTCTTCATTAGCAGCCACCAATAAAAAAATGGTATTGTCTGGCGGCTCTTCTATTAGTTTTAATAATTTATTCCCTTCTTTGCCTAAATATTCAGGCATCCAAAGTACCAATACCTTATAGGCACTTTCAAAACTTTTAAAAGAAAGTTTTTTGATGATTTCAGCGCATTCATCTGCGCTAATATTTCCTTGTTTGTTTTCTGCTTTAATCAATTGAAGCCAATCAAAAGCATTGCCATAGGGATAAAGATGAATGAACTCTCTCCATTCTTCGATAAAATTAGCGCTTATGTTTTTTTGACCTGGTTTTTCTGTAATGGAGGGAAAAGTAAAATGCAAATCGGGATGCATCAAACTATTGGCACGATGGTAAGCAGGGAGGGTAGCAATTTCTTCTGGGCCAAAGATGGGCGCAGGGCCTGATGGCGCAGCGGCAGCGCCAAATAAATCTCCAGCCTCAGACCCTTTGGTGTTAGGCAGACTCACTATGTACTGTGCAAAAGCAATAGCTAAAGGCAATGCACCTGAACCTTCAGGTCCAACAAACAATAAGGCATGACTTAGCCTTTGGTGTTGCACCATTTGAACCAATTGCTTTTTTAATGGTTCTTGTCCAATGACTTCGCTGAATAACATCTAACGAAGATAGTGGATAGTTGATAAAAGCTGGTCGGTAAAATTATTTCAGATAGGATAAAATAGCGTCGCTGTCTGGTTTTACATTGCTTGGAAAATAAGCAATCATTTTACCATTTTCATCCAATAAAAATTTATTAAAATTCCATCCAATGCTAGCGTCTAATACACCATTTTTTGTTTTCTGTGTCAACCATTGATAGATAGGGGCAGTGTTGTCACCTTTCACATCAATTTTATCAGCCAAGGGAAAAGTTACACCATAATTCTTTTTGCAAAAATCAACAATTTCTTCATTGCTACCAGGTTCTTGTCCACCGAATTGATTGCAAGGGAATCCTATAATTACTAACTTGTCTTTGTACTGCTCGTATACTTTTTCTAAACCTTCGTATTGTGGGGTATAACCACATTTAGAAGCGGTGTTGACGATGAGTATTTTTTTGCCTTTAAACTTGGCTAAATTTAAAGCAGTACCATCGATGCTTTTTACATTGAAAGAATGAATGCTTTGAGCAGATAAACTTAGGGTCATGGCAAATAATAAAGTAGTGAGTATTGATTTCATAATTTGATTTTGTATTTAAAAGTAACAAATATTTGAATAAAAGGTTGATTACTGTGTTGACAAAAGACTTGATTAGAGGGTTGACTATAGGGTATAAGCGGCGGCGGCGATGGAAATAGCCTTGGGTTGGGCCTTCCAAAGGCAGGCTGCTGCAGCTTCCAGGGTGGCGCCAGTGGTAATGACATCATCTACCAATAATAGCCTAGTAGCTTTGATATCAAAGGCCTTATCCAATTCAAATAGTTGCGCCATTTGATCTCCTCTTTGAATCCGGTCTTTATTGGTTTGACTGCGAGAAGATTTTTGTTTTATTAAGGCAGGTAAAATTTTTAACGCAGGTAAAATTTCTAAGATGCCTTCGCAAATAATCATAGTTTGATTGAAACCTCTTTGCCTTTGCTTTTTTTTCGAAATTGGAATGGGTACTAAAAAATCGATAGGATTAAAACGATCTGCCTCTTTGATGGAAGCGCCAATTAATCTTCCTAATAACCAACCTGCTTTTTTATTTTGATGGTACTTTAATTCAAAAATTAAAGTTTGAACGATGGAATCTTTAGTGAAAAATAAAACAGCAGAAGCCGCATTCAATGGTACTCTTCCCCAAAATATTTTTTCAATTAAATTATTTTCAATTTTAAATAAATCGGTAAAGGGTAAATTATCTTCGCATTTTATACATAAAACCGTATGGCTGGAAACTAAGTCTGTGCCACATTCTAAGCAAAGGTGCGGAAAAAATAAATGAACAAAAGATTGTAAATAAGCCTGCGCTTTAGGATACAAATCAAGTACCACTAGAAAAACAATTGATAGGCTTCGTCTACTCTTTCGATAGGAATTATTTGAATGCTGTGTTTTTTGGTATCCAATCCTTTTCCATTGAATCCAGCGATATAAATTTTTTCAAAACCAAGTTTTTCTGCTTCTGCAATTCTTTGTTGAATTCTATTCACTGCTCTTATTTCTCCATTTAAACCAACTTCACCTGCAAAACAAATACCTTGAGGTAATGGAATGTCTTCATAGGAAGATAGCAAGGATAAAATAATGGCCAAGTCCAAAGAAGGGTCTTCGATTTTTAATCCACCTGCAATATTTACAAAAACATCCTTCATGCCAAAAGCAAATCCGCCTCGTTTTTCTAAAACGGCCAATAACAATTGCAATCTTCTTAGGTCAAAACCAGTGACAGTTCTTTGAGGTGTGCCATAGACACTTTGGGTGACTAAGGCTTGTACTTCAATAAGTAATGGGCGCATCCCTTCCATAGAAGCGGCGATGGTACTGCCACTTAAGGACTCGTTTCTTTGTGCGATTAAAAAAGCAGAAGGGTTGGTCACCACTTTCATGCCCTCACTAGTCATTTCATAAATACCTAATTCGCTGGTGCCTCCAAAACGATTTTTTAAAGTGCGCAACATGCGGTAGGCATAGTGACGATCTCCTTCAAATTGCAATACCGTATCTACCATATGTTCCAAAATTTTTGGACCTGCAATGGTGCCTTCTTTGGTGATATGTCCAATTAAAAAAACAGGAGTACCTGTTTCTTTAGCAAAGCGTTGAAATTCTGCAGCAGTTTGTTTTATTTGTGAAACACTACCTGCAGCGGCTTCAATTAAATTAGATTCTAAAGTTTGTATAGAATCTACAATGACTACAGTTGGTTTTAATTTCTTGATGGCTTTAAAGATAGGCGCAGTATGGGTTTCAGTGAGTAAGAAAAAATTTTCATTTTTTAAATTCAATCTATCTGCACGCATTTTTATTTGTTGAATACTTTCTTCTCCACTGATGTACAAGACTACTTGGTCTTTCATCATCAATCCTTGTTGTAAGAACAAAGTACTTTTTCCAATGCCTGGTTCACCTGCTACTAGAACGATGGATCCAAGTACAATCCCGCCGCCTAAAACACGGTTTAGTTCGGGGTCTGAACTATCTAATCTTTTTTCTGATAAGCTGTTTACTTCGTTGATGGAAATAACTTGGGTGCCTTTTTGATTGTTGTGGTAACCTTCCCAATTATCCTCTTTTTCCTTGCCGCTATCGATGAGTTCTTCGGTAAACGTGTTCCATTCATTACAGGAGGGGCATTTCCCTGCCCATTTGGTAGATTCATACCCGCAATTATTGCAAAAAAATGCCGATTTTGACTTACTCATGTTGTAAATATAAATAGAAAGCGCATTTAAAAGCAAGTATTTACCGCAAATTGTTTAATTATAATATATTATATATTAAATAATTATAAAATATAGAACTATAATATCAAATTATTACCGGTATGTTTAAGAAATGTTAAAAAATATTTTCTTTTTTAACATTTTCTCAATAGATTTGAGCACTCTAATACTTTAAGTATTTTTATACATAAAGGTATTTGGGTATTCTTAACATTAAATTTTAAAACAACAACATGAGAAAAAAACTACTATGGTGTTTGTTTGTTGCATTTTTCTCTTTTAAGGCTGCAATTGCACAAAACACAACTGTAACCGGTAAAGTGTCAGATGACAAAGGTACTGCAGTTGAAGGTGCTCTTGTAACTGAGAAAGGTTCGACAAAAAACAAAACACTTACAGACGCAAATGGCGTGTACAAGATCAGTGTTAAAAGTGGTGCTGTTTTGCAAGTTTCAAGCGTAGGTTTTGCAAAAATCGAAGCTGCTGCAAATTCAGTAACTAACTTTTCACTTAAAAATCTAAGCCAAGAATTAAGTGAGGTGGTTGTAACCGCACTTGGTATCAAGCGTGAAAAGAAAGCATTAGGTTATGCTGTATCATCCGTATCCAAAGAGGACTTAGAAATGAGACCTGAAGCGGATGTAGCTAGAATCTTAAATGGTAAAGCACCTGGTTTGAATATCGTAAACACTAGTGGTTTAAGTGGATCAGGAACAAATATCAATATTAGAGGTATCAGTACCATCACTGGAGGTTCTCAACCATTGTTTATCGTGGATGGGGTTCCTTTTGATGCAGGTACCAATACGCAATCTAACTTTACTTATGGTACTCAAACACCAAGTCGTTTCTTAGACTTAGATCCAAATACAATTGAAAACTTAAACGTATTGAAAGGTTTGAGTGCGACAACATTGTATGGTGAGGCTGGACGTAATGGTGTAATCTTGATTACTACTAAAAATGGTTCAACTCAAAAAGCAAAGAAGAAAACAGAAATTACTGTTGCTCAATCTTACTTTAATACAGATCCTATTTTACCTGACTATAACACTCAATGGGGTGGTGGTTTCGACTTAAGTGTTGGTATCGCTTTCTTCTCTAACTGGGGTGGTCGTTTACAAGGTCAAATAGTGAAGCATCCTTATGATAGAGTTACCGCTGCTCAACCATGGGCTTTGGAATATCCTCAATTCAAAGGTGCTCCCTATGAGTACAAGTATTATAATAGTGTTGCTCCTTTCTTTAAGCAAGGAAACATGCAAAATACATCTATCAACTTAGCGGGTTCTACCCCTAATGCGAACTACAACATCAGTTATAGTTATACAGATGATCAAGGTTTTGTCATCAACAACGGTTTAAGAAAGAACGTATTTGGAATGGGTGGAAGCTCTAAACTTACAAACAAAGTAACCATTAGTGGTACCATTAACTTTGCTTTGACTGATCAAGTTTCTCCTCCAACTTCTGATGGTTACGGTAACAACCCTTCTAACTCATCTGTATTTGGTAATATTATGTTTACGCCAACTGCAGTGGATTTGATGGGCTTACCTTATGAATTGCCTTCTAACCACGCTTCTATTTATTATAGAAATGGTAATGACATTCAAAACCCACGTTGGACTTTATACAACGCCTTCACTGGTGATAAAACCAATAGAACATACGGTCAAGTATCTGCTAGATATGAAATCGCAAAAGGTTTGAACTTAACTTACAGAACTGGTTTTGACAACTATTCTGAATTTAGTTTCTACAACCAAAACAAGGGTGGTGTATTCCAAGCCTTGGGTATTATGCGTACCACTACTTCTACCAATATGATTTGGGACCACAGTGCCATCTTAAACTATGACAAACGTTTAAACGAAGACTTCACATTGAATGTGGATGCGGGTGTTAACTCAAGAAGAAGAATGTTTGATCAAAATGGTATGAAGAGCACAGAACAATTAGTATATGGTTTGTTCACACATGGTAACTATGTATCTCATACAACAGGTAGTGAAGATGGATCTGAATTAAACTACAAATTACAAAACTTAAGTTTGGGTGCTTTTGCACAAGCTAACTTAGGTTATAAGGATTATGCTTACTTAACAGTAGGTGGTCGTAATAGCTGGTCCTCTACAGTAGAAGCGGATAACAGAAGCATCTTCTATCCTTCAGTAAGTTTGTCTTACATTCCTACTTCAGTGATAGAGGCCTTGAAAAATAACAAATACATTAATTATTTAAAATTAAGAGTAGGTTATTCAACAAGTGCGAATTTCCCAGATCCTTATTCTACTCGTAGTGCTTTGATTATTGGAACAAAGGCTTTCCAAACAAACGGTGGTACCAATGTGAACTACAACGCTTTGTCAAGCTTTTTGCCAAATCCAAATTTGAAGCCAGAGTTATTGGATGAAAAAGAAATTGGTATGGAGGGTAAGTTCTTAAACAACCGTTTAAACTTAGACTTGACTTTCTACCAAAAAGTGGCGAATGATCAAATCTTAAGACGTGACTTAGATCCTGCTACAGGATTTACTGCAACGCAAATCAACGCAGGTAATGTAGAGAACAAGGGTATTGAGTTGGCTTTAGGTTATGACATCATCAAAAATAAAAACTGGAAATGGAATACCAACTTCTTGTATACTTTAAATAAGAGTATGGTTTCTGGAATTCCTGATGATATTAAACAAATCAATATCTCTGGTTATTCTAACCTAGGTACTTTTGCTAAAAATGGTTCTCCTTATGGTGTCATCATTGGTAGCTATTTTGAAAGAGATGCAGATGGTCAAAGAAAGGTTGGACCAGACGGTAGTTATATTACTGCCAACGATATTAAAGTAATTGGTGATCCAAATGCTTTATACCGTTTAACCAACATCAATACTTTGTCTTATAAAGCATTTAGCTTTAGAATGCAATGGGATTACTCTGTAGGTGGTACAATGTTCTCTGGTACTGCAGGCGGTTTATTGGGTCGTGGTGTAACAGCCGATACGCAATTTGACCGTTTCTTACCTTTAATCTTACCAGGTGTATTAGAAAATGGACAAAAGAACAATATCCAAATTTCTTCTTCTCAAGCTTATTATGGAAACAGTATTACCAACGGAGCTCCTTATGAAAGTGCCATCTACGATGCAACTTTCATCAAATTAAGAGAGGCTTCTTTGTCATACAGTATCCCAGCAAGCATGTTAAATTCAACTCCTTTTGGATCATTGTCTCTTAGCTTATCTGGAACTAATTTATGGTATCTTGCTCCTAACTTCCCTGAACATGTTCACTTCGATCCAGAAGCGTCATCAACAGGGGTAGGTAATGGTAGAGGTTTTGAAGCGATGAGTGGTCCTTCAGCCCGCCGTTTTGGTGCAAGCATTAGAGTAACATTCTAAAAATTAAAAAATAATATATTATGAAATATAAAAAAATTGTTTTTGGGTTGTTGCTAGTTGCTACAAGCTTTACTGCTTGTAACAAAGAGCTTGATAGCCTTTTAACAAACCCTAACTATCCAAGTACTTCAACAGCAGATGTTGACTTGTACTTAAATAAAATCCAATTGGATTTTAACGGATTCTTCAATAGTGCGTCCGGCAATGCTGGACCATTGGCTCGTATCAACTATGCATGGGGCGGCCCTTTCTATAGAAATGGATCTTCTCCTGCAGGTAGTGATGGCTTATGGTACACTGCCTACTCTAGCATTTTCTCTAACGTAGATGCCATGATTCCTTTGGCAGCATCACAAAAGAAGTTCATCCAATCAGGTATGGCCCGTGTTATGAAAGCCTATACTTTAGGAACCATGGTGGACTTATTTGGTGATATTCCTTACAGCGAAGCTGTAAAAGGAACTGACAACACTACTCCAGCTGTGGATGGTGGCGCGAAAGTTTATGCAGAAGTTCAAAAAATCTTAGATAGCGCGATTATTGATTTAAACAACACAAGTGCAGCAAGTGCGCCTAAAGTGGATCTTTATTACGCAGGTAGTAAGGCCAAGTGGATTACTTTAGCTAAAACTTTAAAATTGAAGTTTTACATGAACACGCGTTTGGTGGACAAAGCAGGTTCAACTGCTGCTATTCAAACTTTGTTGACTGAGAACAATTTAATCAATAGTTCTGCCAATGATTTCCAATTCCAATATTCTAAAGCCTTGTCTCCAGACAGCAGACATCCAGATTATGCTGGTGACTACAACAACAATGGTGGTGGTGGTTACTTAGCCAACTACTTTATATGGAAAGTGGCTTCTGAGAAATACGGTGGTGTGGTTACAGGTGTGAGCAACACGACTGCAGTTCCTACAACTGGTGACCCAAGATTGCGTTATTATTTTTACCGTCAAAGTACAAGTTATGCTTGGGCTGATGCTAATACTTGCCCTTGTGTTTTGAATTCTCAATACGCATCCACTCCAACTTACCCAGTTTGGTATCCTTCTGTTCCAGATAAGACTCCATTCTGTATAGTAGGTGGTAAAGGTTATATGGGAAGAGATTACGGTGATAACAGTGGTGGACCCCCAGATGGAGCTTACAAAACTCAACATGGTATTTACCCTGCTGGTGGTGAATTCGATTACAGCCAAAGCAAACAACTTTTCTTAGGTTATGGTGCTGGTGGTAATGGAATTAACCCAATCTGGTTGTCTTCTTTCACTGCTTTCCTAAAAGCAGAAGCGGTGCTTACCCTAGGGGTAACTGCTAAAGAAGGGGATGCTGCTACTTTATTAGCTAGCGGTGTTGCACAATCAATTACCAAAGTAGTTGGTTTCCCTGCTGCGATTGGTTATCAAAATGCATCAATTCCTGCTGCTATTTTAAATCAAACAGATCAAATTGCTAACTACAAAGCATTAGTGGCTGGTTTGTATAATACGGCTGCAACAACAGCAGATAAATTAGACCTAGTTATTTCTGAATACCATATTGCACTTTATGGAAATGGAGTGGAAGCATACAATAATATTAGACGTACAGGTAGCCCTAAAAACGCACAGTTGGCAGTAGCTACAGCAACGCCTGGTATATTTGCTTATTCTCTCTATTATCCTTCTGTGTTTGTTGACAGAAACTCAAATGCGCCTGCACAAAAAGCAATTGGTACAGCTGCAAATAAAGTTTTCTGGGACAATAACCCAGCTAACTTCATTAAATAAAATTTAAACAAAGAAGAAAATGAAAAAAATATTATATTCTATCTTTTTTTGCAGCCTACTGTTTGCAGTGAGTTCTTGTAAAAAAACAGATGGAGAAATTAATCCGCTTTCGTCCTTGTCTAACTTTGGCATTGGTTCATATCTAGTTTTAGATAAAGTAATCAATACAAGTTTAGTATACGAAACGGCGGCTAATTCTAAAGTAGGTGTCATGGCACATGCTTACACAGGTGCGATTGATCCAGTGGATCACGTAGACTTGTATGTTGCTGCTGGTAGTACTTACGATACCACTAAGTGGAAATTTGTAAAAACTATTGCCTTTAAAGATACAACCAGTACAGAGATCGCTGCAACTGGTAGTGATTTAGCAAAAGCCCTAGGTATCGCTCCTGCTGCATTTAAAGCAGGTTCTGGTTACTCTTTTTACATCAGAGTTTTCGCAAAGTCTGGTGCTAGATACGATGTAAACAACACAGGTACCAATGGTGGTTCTGGTATATTGGGTGGTCCAACCTACAATACCATGTTTAAATTTAGCGCATTTATTGTTTGTGGATATACCAACATGGCTGGTACTTACAAAGTAATCACTGATGACTGGGCTGACTGGAATCCAGGTGACATCGTTACTGTTAAAGCAGGTACTGTTGCCAATACACTTGATATGAGTGCTGTTTGGCCTAACCCTGATTATGGTACTGTGGTGAATCCTTGGATCATTACTATTGATCCTGCTAGTGGTGCAATCACTGGTACAACCAAAACAGTATTTGCTGCTTATGGGGCTACTCAAGTATCTGTAACTGCTATCTCTGGATATGCATTTGCTTGTACTGGTCAGTTGAAAATGGTGGTTACACTAGGACCCTACGGTAACAACAACCTAGTTTTACAAAAGCAATAATTTAGGCTAGCCTAATTTAAGCGACTATATAAAAGGCCTTCCCGAGTTTTCGGGAAGGCCTTTTTGTTGCAGTATGTTTTGGCGCAAATAAAAAACCCTCATTGAATATCAGGGAGGGTTTTTTACATAGAGTTGGAATATTTAAATAACTATTTCTTCTTGCTGATCGTCTAAGAATTGGTATTTTACTAAATGGCTGGCATTGGAAGCCTGTGATTTCAGTTTGATTTTGTATTTCTTTTTCCAGCGCTTTACAATGCTTGTAAAGATGCCCTTGGTTAAATGGGAATGAATGATGGGGTGTACGACCAAAACCAAGGATTTATGCCCGTGAGTGGCCAAATAAGCCAGTTTCTTCTCCATTTCATCCTCCAATAACAAGGCAGAACTTATTTTGCCTGTTCCAGCACAGGCTGGACAATTTTCAGAGGTATTGATATTCACTTCTGGTCTAATTCTTTGACGGGTAGCCTGTAATAAACCAAATTTAGAGATGGACAAGATGGAATGCCTGGCCCGGTCGGTTTTCATGTGTTCCTCCAAGGCTTCCTGCACTTTTCTACGGTTGTCGGGTAGCTTCATATCAATAAAATCTACCACGATAATGCCTCCAATATCTCTTAGTCTTAATTGTCTGGCAATTTCCTCGGCTGCTTCCAAATTGGTTTGTAAAGCATTTTCCTCTTGGTTATTGCCCACGCTTTTAAAACCGCTGTTCACATCTATCACATGTAAGGCCTCCGTATGCTCAATAATTAAATAGGCACCAGAGTTTAAATTGACCGTTTTACCAAAGCTTGATTTTACTTGTTTGGTAATGCCGTATTGATCAAATATTTCTTGATCACCCGAATACAAGCTTAAAATATTTGTTTTATGTGGCGCAATTCTTTGTAAGTAGGTATGCGTTACATCATAAATCTTTTTATCGTTGACGACGATCTTATTAAAATCCTCACTCAATAAATCTCTTAAGATGCTATTGGTTTTACTTTCCTCATTCATGATTCTAGCAGGAGGCAGGGCGCCTTTCAAATTAGATTGAATGTTTTTCCAGTTATGGGTGAGGGTTAATAAATCTTCATGTAATTCTGCAGTGGTCTTGCCTTCTGCAGCCGTGCGCACAATGATCCCAAAATTCTTAGGGCGCACTGCTTCTAATATTTTTTGTAATCTTTTGCGTTCATCGCCTGAATGAATTTTTTTAGATACCGCCACCATTTCATTGAAAGGCGTTAGTACAACAAATCTTCCAGCCAAAGATATTTCACAAGTTAGGCGAGGGCCCTTGGCGGCAATGGGTTCTTTTAAAATTTGTACCAAGACAGTGGGCTTGCCATTCAAAACTTCAGAAATTTTTCCTGTCTTTACAATTTCGGGTGCCGATTGAAATTTTGAAAAATCAAATTGATGGTTTTCATCGTTCACAGCCAACTGGGTAAACTTGATCAGGGATTTAACATAAGGGCTTAAATCGGTATAATGCAAAAATGCATCTTTTTCGAAGCCCACATCTATAAAGGCTGCGTTCAAACCAGGGATAATTTTTTTCACTTTTCCTAGGTATAAATCGCCTACAGACCAACGGGCGTCCATCTTTTCGTTGTGTATTTCTACCAACTTTTTCTCTTCCAATAAGGCTATTTCAACCCCATCAGCCGAGCTGTTAATTATTAATTCTTTATTCACGGTAGCGCAACTTTTTAAAAACAGGTAGCCTGCAAAATAGCGAGCAGCTGCTTTATGTTTTTTGAATCACGACCACTTTACAAAGGAAGGAAAAGGTAAGGTAAAGTTGCTAAGTTGATAAGTGGTGTGCAGTTTGAAAAAATAGACAAACGTATTTATTAAAACAAATACGTTTGTCTATCTAGGAAGAGAACTATTTGTTCTTTTTCTTATGACGATTCTTTCTTAAACGTTTTTTTCTTTTGTGCGTCGCAATTTTATGACGCTTTCTTTTTTTACCACAAGGCATGTCGAATAATTTTTGTTATAAAATGTTATTTCTTTAATTCTTGAATTCGCTTAGAGACGGCCATTTTAGCTTCTGGAATGTTCACCAAATTTTTTACTTTGGTGTACCATTGGATGGCGATGGCTTTTTGATTGGTTAGCTCATAACACTCCGCCAGGTTCACCATGGCTTCGATGTTATTGGGTTGGTCGTTTAAAACAATTAAAAAGCGTTCGATGGCTTTTTCATATTGTCCTGACTTCTTACCCCCCAAGGCTAAAATAAGTTGACCATAATCGTTGTGTGGATTTTTATCCACTACTTCTTTTACTTTTAAAATGCCTTGCATCGGGTTGTCTGAAATATTTCCAAACAAGTAGCAAGCACCTAAATTTATTTTTGCTGAATCATTTATTGGGTTGATAACCAATGCTTTCTCTAAAAGAACTTTTGCATTACTTGCCATCCAATTTTGAAGGGCAGGCGGTGCATCCGGGTTGGTAAAGTTATCTACCAACTGCTGGGCTGCAAAAGTGAGGCTTTTTTCAGTATTTTCCAACAAAGCAGCGCTGTAAGTATAATATAAATAAGGTTCTATGCGCTGGGCCTCCTTGGCCCAAAATTGAGCAAGGGCCTTATAGTTCTTAATACTGTCAGCTGTCTTGGAATTTGTATTGACTTGATTTTCAATGCTTAGCAAGGCTATTTTCTGATCTGCTGTCAAGGAGGTTTTAGCCCCATCAATCAATGATTTAGCGTTAACACCTTGATTAACAGCTACTTCAGATGATGTAGCCAAGTCTTTCTTGTTGGATCTTGGAACAAATAGGTACAGAATGCTAAATAGAATTAAACCCGCAATAATAGCAATCCACTGCGCTTTTTTCAAATTAGGTCAATTTCTTGCAAAGGTAAGTTACTTACGTTTGCTTTTTACTTCGTTGACAAATTCTTTTGCTGGTTTAAAAGCAGGGATAAAATGTTCTGGAATTTCAACGGCAATGTTTTTCTTAATGTTACGTCCAATTTTTGCCGCTCTTTTTTTAGTAATAAAGCTGCCAAAGCCACGTATATATATGTTTTGGCCGTTGGCTAAATTTTCTTTCACTTCCTTAAACATAGTTTCTAAAGTAACGAGTACGTCAACTTTAGGGATTCCAGTTTTGTCAGAGATTTGATTAATGAGATCAGATTTTCTCATGAAATTTAGTTTTGATGTTTGTAATTAAAAATAAATCAATTTTCGCCTTTTTACAACTATATTCTATTATTTTTATTCATTTTGATACATAATTCTAGCCTTCTATACATATAATTAATTAGTATATAAATTATATATTATATATAATCGTAGACTATTTCTTCTTTATTCGTCTATTTTGACCTTTTTTACTCATTTTTGTCTTCATGACCACTGCTTTCACCCAATTATTGCTCCAATGGAATAAAACCAGCAATGTTCGACCCATGCCTTGGAAAGGAGAGTCAGATCCCTATAAGATTTGGTTGAGTGAGATTATTTTACAGCAAACAAGGGTAGAACAAGGATGGGCCTATTATGAAAAATTTGTAAAAAACTACCCAAACATCTTTCAACTAGCCAAGGCCAAGGACGAACAAGTTTTTAAATTGTGGGAAGGCTTGGGTTATTACAATCGTTGTCGAAATTTATTGCACACCGCTAGGTATATTGTGAAAGAGTATAAAGGAGTCTTTCCCAAAACTTACGAGGAATTGTTGGCGCTCAAAGGTATTGGACCTTATACTGCTGCGGCCATTGCTTCATTTGCTTTTAATCTGCCCTATGCAGTAGTAGATGGAAATGTGTTTAGAGTTTTTTCAAGGTACTATGGCATTTCTTTGCCCATTGATACAAGTGAAGGCATTAAACATTTCAATCAAGTAGCTAATGAAAATCTTACCAAAAAAACTGCAGGTATTTACAATCAGGCTTTAATGGATTTTGGGGCGACTGTTTGTAAACCCAGTGCTCCCTTGTGCAGTGCATGTGTGCTGCAAAAAAAATGTGTTGCATTTGCGACCAATCAAATCAATTTACTACCCATTAAATTGAAACAGATTCAAAAGAAAAAAAGGCAGTTCGATTTTTTTATTTTTAATTTTAAGGAGCAGTACATGATTCAAAAACGCGGTGGTGAAGATATTTGGGCGGGCTTGTATCAGTTTTATTTGGTGCAAAACGAGGGCTTGCCCAAAGACAATGCAGTATATCTTCAACAAGTGCTGCAGCAACAATTGGGTATTGCAAAAAAAGAATTGCTCCAAACTATCGTCTCTAAGCCTGTGAATCAATTGCTTACACATCAACAACTTACTGTCAGATTTATTCAAGTAGCCCTCAAAACTAAGCCAGCTGCGCTTTCCAAGGCCCTATGGGTACCCAAGGCCAAATTGCGCAGCTATCCATTTCCAAAACTTATTGTCGATTTTTTAACAACGAAGTAGAAAACCTTTAAATTTTCATTTTGTCTTTTTAAAATCAGTAACTTTCCACTCATAAAAACACCCTAACATTGGAACCTCATTCGGGACCACTATTTATTTCTTCGATCAATTATTTGTTGCAATTGCAACAGGACAGTGGCTTACTAATTTTAATGTGTATTCTTTTGTTTCTTTCTTTTGTCATTGCTGGTTCGGAAGTCGCATTTTTTTCTCTTTCCTACAAAGATATTCAGTCCATCAAAAACAAACCTTATCGACCTTTTCAAAGAATAATTTTATTATTAGAACAGCCTAAGAAATTATTGACCTCCATGTTGATCGCCAATAGTTTTATCAATATTTGCATTATTTTAATTGCCAATGTAGTCATTGATCATTTTTTTACTTTTGATAAAATAGCCCTACCTGGTTTTGAATTTGTGGTCAAAGTGGTTTTGGTTACTTTGCTTTTATTGTTTTTTGGAGAAATCTTGCCCAAGGTGATGGCCACCCAAAATAATATCCGTTTTGCACAAGACTTTAGCTTAATTATTCAAGGGGTTTATTTTATTTTTTCTAAGCCTAGTTCGTTTATGGTAAAGTATACCAACAGCATTGAAAAAATTATGGCCAAAAAGCGCAACAATTCCTACAGCATGGAGGAACTAGACCATGCCATAGAATTGACTACTTCGCCTGTGCACCAAACCAATGAAAAAAATATTTTAAAAGGCATTGTGAAGTTTGGAAATATATCAGTCAAACAAATCATGAAAACTAGGCTGGACGTGGATGGCGTAGAAGAGCAATTAGATTTTAATGATTTACTAGAACACATTAAGGCCCATAATTACAGTAGGTTTCCCATTTACAAAGAAGATTTAGATACCATTGTTGGGATGATTCATACCAAGGACATCATTCCTCATATCAATGAAGGCGCGAATTACAATTGGAAACAATTAATTCGACCTGCATTTTTTGTACATGAACAAAAAATGATTGAAGATTTATTAAAAGAGTTTCAGTTGAAACGCATTCATTTTGCTGTCGTGGTGGATGAATTTGGAGGCACCAGCGGTATCATTACCTTGGAAGATATTTTAGAAGAAATAGTAGGTGATATTAAAGATGAATTTGATGAGGAAGAATCCATGATCAAAAAAATTGATGACTATCATTTTATTATTGAGGGCAAAACAGCCATCAATGATTTTTGTAACTTTATTGATATATCCACTAATACTTTTGATGCAGTAAAAGGAGAAAGCGATACCATGGCTGGTTTGTTTTTAGAAATTGCTGGTCATTTCCCCGAAGCGCAGCAGGTAGCCAAGTACAAACAGTTTAGTTTTACGGTGATGGAAATTCAAAAAAACAGAATACATAAAATTCAATTAATTATTTTGCCTTCGCCCACTCAAAACGCCGATCATGTCTAGGTTTTTAATTGGTTTTTTTGTTGTTGGTAGTTTATGGTTAACCGCTTGCAATTCACCATTTGTTGCCAAAAGCAAAGGCTACGAGGCCATTAACTTTCCTGCCAAAACTTATCAAAGTTTTAACGAGCCTGGTTATCCCTATACTTTCGAATACCCAAGCTATGCGCAAATTGATAAGAACATCAATTATTTTGGGGCCAGTAAAAAAACAGATTCTTGGATCAATATTCATTTCCCTTCCATGGCCGCCACCTTTTATGTTAGTTACACTAAAATAAAAGGGCATCAGTTAGATACACTTATAAGAGACGCCTATACTTTTGCCAACAACCACAACAGCAGGGCCAGTTTTATTGCTGACTCATTGTTCTCCAATGACCATCGCGTAGAGGGGGTGTTTTTTCATATTGGAGGTGATGTGGCCACCAGCTATCAGTTTTTTTTAACCGATTCTACCACCCATTTTTTTAGAGGGGCATTGTATTTTGACACCACGCCCAATGAGGATTCCTTGGCCCCCGTGAATGCTTTTTTATATAAAGACTTGAAGCATTTAGTGAATACATTTCGTTGGAAATAAAACTATCTTTGTACTATAAATTTAGCTATGATTATTATTGACAATGTTTTAGTGAGTGATAGGGTGGTGGAGGAACAATTTGTTTGCGATTTAACCAAATGCAAAGGCGGTTGTTGTGAGGATGGGGATGCAGGTGCCCCCTTAGAAAATCAAGAAAAAGAATTTATCAAGGAATATTATGATCTGGTTGAACCCTATATGACTAAAGAGGGTATCAAAGAGGTGAAACAAGTGGGCCAATTTTTATACGACCGAGAATTTGGTTGGGTGACCCCTACCTTGAATGGCGAAATTTGTGCTTATGGTTTCAGGGACAAAGCAGGCATCATCAAATGTTCTTTTGAACAGGCTTATAACGATGGCAAGATTCCTTGGAAAAAACCCATCAGCTGTCATTTGTTTCCCATTAAGGTGCAAAAAAGTAAGGCCGACCCTGCGATGGAATACATGAATTACGAGCCTAGAGAAGATCTTTGCAAAGCAGGCTGCTCCTTGGGGGTCAAATTGAAAGTACCCGCTTATGAATTTTTGAAGGAGTCCATTGTTAGAAAGTATGGGGAAACTTTTTATGAAGCCTTGGCCGCCTCGGCAAAACATCTAAAGAATAAATAGTTATTTTTGTACGTATGCAAAACATCTTCGCCCAATCTTTTCTTACCAAAAGCAATGCTAAAGCGGTTGACTTAGAGCATCGCAGAAAAATCAATTTCAATATTGGCAAGTACAATGCCGTGGTGCCAAAGGGTAAAGAGCAGTTTACCGATTTAGAAAGGGTAAGAGAAATGGCCAAGAACAGAAAATGGGAAGCCATTGAAAATTTAGATACTTACTTGATTCAATTCGAAGAACAATTCACCAAAAGAGGCGGCCAGGTTTTATGGGCCGAAGATGCGGCACAAGCATTGGACCATATTGGTAAAATAGCTACTGAAAAAAATTGCCGTTCCATTGTGAAAAGCAAGAGTATGGTAACTGAAGAAATTCATTTGAATGATTATTTAGAATCGGTGGGCATTGAAAGTGTAGAAACAGATTTAGGAGAATACATTCAACAAATGGATGGAGAAGCTCCTTACCATATTGTGACGCCTGCAATGCACAAGAGCAAGGAAGATGTTGCAAAATTATTTAATGAGAAATTAGGCACGGATATTAATTTAACACCCGAGGAATTGACCTTGATCGCTAGGAAAAATTTGAGAGACAAATATGTACAAGCAGAAATTGGAATCACTGGTGCCAATTTTATTATTCCAGATATTGGAGGTATTGCCCTTACCGAAAACGAAGGCAATGCAAGACTTACTGTTTCCTGGCCTAAAACACATATTGTCATAGTAGGTATCGAAAAAGTAATTCCATCTATCTCAGATTTAGGTTTGTTTTGGCCGCTCTTAGCCACTTTTGGAACAGGGCAACAAGTAACTGTTTACAATAGCATTATTTCTGGTCCAAGACAATCGGACGAACAAGATGGTCCAGAAGAAATGATTGTAATTTTATTGGACAATGGACGTACCGAATTATTGGCCAATGCTAAAACTAGGGAAGCCTTGTATTGTATACGTTGTGGCGCTTGTTTGAATGCCTGCCCTGTCTATAAAAATATTGGAGGACATTCCTATGATACTACTTACAGTGGTCCTATTGGAAGTGTGATCACGCCTCATTTAAGAGGCATGCACGATTACAAACATTTAAGTAATGCTTCTAGTTTATGTGGTAATTGCACCGAAGTATGTCCCGTGCGTATCAATTTGCATGAGCTTTTATTAGAAAACAGAAAAGAAGCAGTGGACGCTGGAGAAACTAATTTTGCAGAAAGCTTTGCTTGGAAAATGTGGAAGCAGGCATCCCTAAGCCGTACATTAATGAATCAAGGAAATTCGACTATTAAAAATTGGGTGATTAATAAAGTGTTTAAAGGTTGGACCAATCAACGTGGTCCTTTGGAATTTCCCAACAAGACCTTCAATCAACTTTGGAGAGAGGAACATAAAAAATAAATCTACATGCCATCTGCATCTGCAATGGCTTCCACCGGATCCTTTTGATTTTTCAAACTTTTGTTAACCAAGTACACCCCTATCAATGTAGAGATGGTGCCAATGATATTATTTAAAGACATTTTTTCATTGAGTAACAAAGAACCCACCCAGATGGCAACAATAGGATTGATGTAGGCATACAAACTTGCAATGGCAGGTTTTAAATGTTTCATACTATAGATAAAAGAAACAAAGGCCAATACGGAACCACCCAAAACCATATAGGCCAAGATGCCCCAGGTTTTTGCTGGAATTTCGTTTAGGGGAACATAGTTGCCAGAAATAAAAGTAATCAATCCCATCGTAAATGCACTAATGAGCATTTGCCATCCAATGGAATAGTAAGGATTCATGTTGATCTTATTTCTTGACATGATGATAGAACCTACACTCCAAGTAATCATGGCAAATAAGGATAAGCCCACCCCCAATAAATAATGGGTACCATGCATTTCTAAACTATCCTTGTAAAAAATAAATAAAATACCAAGTAAGCCCAAAAACAAGCCCAGTAAGGTTTGTGGCGTAATCTTAATGGCTTTGAAATAATATCTTTCTATGAGTACAACGGAAAGTGGATACAGCGCAGCAATCAAGGCAGCTAATCCGCTGGTGATGAATTGTAATCCATAAGTGGCAATGCCATTGGAGGAAACAAACATTAAAAAGGCCATGGGCAATAACCAAGCAAACTGTTTTTTGTTGGGAAATTTTTGACCCATGAATAAAAAGAAAACCACATAAATACTGCCGCCCATGAATTGTCGAATGCTGGCCAATTCAAAAGCAGGTAAATGCGCCACGCCCATTTTACTGGCCACCCAGGTGGTTCCCCAAACTACACTGGTAATGGTGAGTGCGAGGTAGGCTTTCTTATTGGTTGCCATTAGGTACTAATGTTTGAAATGTCTCAATTGAGTCATCACCATGGCTAAACCATGGGCTTGACAATAGGCGATGCTGTCTTTGTCTCTTACCGATCCTCCGGGTTGTATATAGGCTTCAATGCCTTGTTCATGCGCAATTTTCACACAATCATCAAAGGGGAAAAAGGCATCCGATGCCAAAACTGCTCCTTTTAAATCAAAACTAAATTGTTTGGCTTTTTCAATGGCATGTCTTAAAGCATCTACACGACTTGTTTGTCCGCAGCCCTTGCCCACCAATTGTTTATTTTTGATCAGTGCAATAGCATTACTTTTTAAATGCTTGCAAATAATATTAGCAAAAATTAAATCTTCTTTTTCTGCAGCGCTGCATGGTCTTGCGCCTACTTCCTCCCAACTAGTATAATTTCCATGATCCATTCCTTGTTCTAAAATTCCGTTAAGGATAGATTTTTTCTGACTTGGGTTGAATGCAACGCCTGTTTTTAATTCTAACAAAACTCTATTTTTCTTAGTGGTTAAAATAGCCAAGGCGGCTGTATCAAATGCGGGTGCAATCAAGACTTCAAAAAATAGTTCTTGAATGGCTTCTGCAGTGGCGGTATCAATAGTAGCATTGGTTACGAGCACTCCACCAAAGGCACTTTCAGGGTCTCCTGCCAATGCCGCCTGCCAGCTTTCAAATACGGTGCTTCTTTGCGCTACACCACAAACATTGGTATGTTTAATAATAGCGAAACTAGTGGCGGGCAATTCTCCTATTAAGGCAATGGCAGCATCTACATCAACTAAATTATTGTAGGACAATTCTTTTCCATGCAATTGAGTAAACCAATTTTCTAAATGACCATAGAAAGTTGCTACCTGATGTGGATTTTCTCCATATCGTAATACTTTACCTGGATTAAAATAATCACTAATGGCGATATCGTAATGCATGACTACCTCAAAAGCCTTAGCAGCAAAGGCTTTTCTTTGTTCTAATTGAGTGCTTCCGTTTTGTTGAATTAAAATAGTATTCAATTTAGCATAATCATCTTTAGCAGCAATCACTACTAAGTCTCTGAAATTTTTGGCCGCCGCACGAATCATGGAAGGTCCGCCAATGTCTATTTTTTCGATGATTAATTTTTCTTCATCAGTTGTTTTAAGGGTTTCCTCGAATGGATACAAATCCACAATCACTAAATCCAATTCAGGAATTTTGTACTGCGCCATTTCTTTTAAATCTTGCTCCTCGTACCTTCTTCCTAAAATTCCTCCAAATACAGAAGGGTGCAAAGTTTTTACCCTGCCCCCTAAAATGGAAGGATAGCCTGTAACCGTTTCCACGCCAATACAAGGGATGCCTAAATCCTCTAAAAATTTCTGTGTACCTCCTGTGGAGTATATAGTAATGTTTTGAGCATGTAATGTTTTTGCAAGTGGGGCAAGGCCGTCTTTGTAAAAGACAGAAATGAGCGCCGATTTAATTTTCTTTTCCATATTCAAAGGTACTATCTTCTCCGTTTTTTATATGGGTAGCTTTTCCACAAAAATTATAGGTGACTGAATAACTTTAATAGGCTATAGGCCACTATTGCAGCCATTGCATAGACCAAGTAAAGCGCTTGTTTTTTACTCAACCACCTGTAGAGCATCCATAATAATAGATAATACAGTACCACCTGAATTTGATCAAATTCAATGGATAGGCTGCTGCTCATGGGCAGCGTATCCATAAAACGAATACTGGTATTGATCCATAAAATATACTGCTCCAGCATTTTACCTAGCCAATAAGAAAGGCCAAACAAAGGCGGGCAGGCAACGAGTAAGAACAAACCATAGAGTAAAAGATTGCTCAGTGGAACTAAGATAAAATTACTTACTAAGACCATGCTGGGCATTTGATGAAAATGATAGAGCAGAATGGGTAAAGTACTTAGCTGGGCTGAAAAACTAATGCATAAATTACTCCATAAAAAAATTAAGATGGGATTGTCCATGGGTAAAAATTTATATGACCATGGGTAAAATAGATGGATGCCTATGACTGCGCCATAAGACAATTGAAGACTTAAGCTTTCTATATTTTTTACATCAAACAATAAAAAAATAAGCAGGCCTCCCGCGATTGTATTTAAAGTGTAATTGCTTTGCCCAAAATATTTACCTATGAAATAGATACTAAAAAATACACTGGCCCTAACAATAGAAGGGCTTGCAAAGGCCATTAAGGTATACCACCAAACACCCCATAAAACAAGGAGCAATTCCAAGCCTAAGAAAAATCTACTACGAGGCAGCCACTTAGTGATGCGTGTTAAATGCTTAAAAATAATTTCTAAATGCATGCCGCTAATGGCCACAATATGGATGATGCCCAATTGAGCATAGGCTTGAAGTAGTGCTTTGTTTAAATCGGATTTCACGCCTAATAACAAAGCCAGGGCAAAACCATTGGCCTCCTTGTTTGGAATGCTTGCATTTATTTTTTGAATAACCCAATTTCTAGAAGCTTCCACCCAGTTTTTGGGGTAGGGTAGATGGATTAAATTTTTTTCTTGCGTAGCCAAGTAGATGGCTATTCCCCAGGACATTAATATCAGTAGTATAAGTAGGCTTCGATAAATTGGAGCTAAGGAAATCCATACAGTAAATTGCAATAGTAAAATTCCAATGCTAATAATAGCCGCAGCTAAAATAGGCTGGTCCTTATTTTTTAAAAAAAATGAGGCAAGAAAAATGCCCATCATTAATAAAATAGAAATGTACACAAAGGGATGTGCTGCCTTCCAATACGCTTTTGATTTTTCCACCCTGTAGCTTACAAAAAAATTGGGTCAAATTTTTTTCGGTAATTACGCAATGGCTATTTTCCTAAAAGAAATACCACTAATTTTTTGTGTAGTTCGGGTTGGTTGTTTTTCCAGTAGTCAATCGTTGCAGTTTTGATTGTTTCATTGGGCGAAGTAATATCAACAGCAATACAAAGTCGGGTATGGGGATGACAGGTTTGTACAATAGCTTCCAATAATTGATTGTTGCGGTAGGGTGTTTCGATAAACAATTGAGTGCAGGCCCTTTGTTGGCTATCTGCCTCCAAGGCCTGTATTTTTTTCTTGCGTTCTAGGGCATCAATGGGTAGGTAGCCATGAAATTGAAATAAATTTCCATTCAAACCACTGGCCATTAAGGACAATAATAAGGAAGAGGGCCCCACATAAGGTTTTACCGTAGCGCCCATTGCTTGTGCGGCAGCTACTAGCAACTGACCGGGATCGGCGATACCCGTACAACCCGCCTCGGATAGTATGCCAATGTTCTTGCCTTGTTTTAATAATTGTGTAAAGGCATTGATTTGTTCTGCTTCCACTTTATGAATGGGATACCAAATATAATTGTCAATAACCATTTCTTTCCATAGCTTTTTAAAAAAACGTCTGGCTGTTTTTTCTTCTTCTACAAAAAATGCATCGCATTGTTGAATCCATTTAACCACATCAGTGGGTAAGGCATCATAACCTTCTTCATGCAATACCATGGGCAATAAAAATACTTTTCCTGTTTTCATTAAGCGTTGTCTTTAACTTCTAAAGTGTTTAATTGTGCGGCTATTAAAGCATAAAATGGTGCGGTCATCCAACCAAGGACGGGAATAAAATGCATCAAGTAAAAAATAATGCCATTGCCAATAGGTAATCCCTTGTGGTTATTAACATAGGCGGCAGCGGCCACTTTGTTTTTATTTTCAGTAGCTAAGCTGTAATCCAACATAGCAGCACCTAAAAAATAACATTCTATCACTATGGTAAAGATGGGGGTAAACCAACCAATGATAGGCAAAGTACAAATAAGAACAATTGGAATGAGGTAAACCGATTGCCAAAGTAAATTAGTTAGATTTAATACCAAGGCCCTGGTGACTAATTTTTTATAGGTAGTCGCTTTAAAAATAAAAGTGGTATCATTTTTTATAGCATCTATACGTAGATGGAGATAAGTTAAGAAGGGTGCGAAAACGATTAAAAAAAGGTATTTAAATAAGGCAAAATAAAATAAGAGTAAAGTAAACCACAACCAGAAACTTCCCATGGTAATAAAAAATCCAATCCACTCATTGTTCAAAGTATCCACCCATGATTTTAATCCTGTTTTTAAAATTATTGCTTCAATAAAAAAACTGGAGGACTGACTAAAATAGCTCATGCCCAATACAAATAAATAGGCATAGATTATACCAGGAACAATCATCCATTTCCACAATTGATGTTCTAGAATAAAACGATGTGCGCTAAAATAAGCGCGAATGGCTAAAATGAGTTCTTTAAGCAAGGCTTCCTTTTGAAGTAAATATACGAACTAGTGGTTTAGGACTGTATTTTGGTTCCATAAGCCAAATCGCCAGCGTCCCCTAAGCCAGGCAGGATATAGCTTTTATCATTCAAATGCTCATCAATATCGCCACACCAAATAGGAATATTTTTACCCAAGGCCGCCTCTACTGTTTCAATTCCTTTTTTACTAGCAATGGCCACCACTATATGAATTTCTTTGGGCTGATGATTTTTGGTAATGGCTTGAATAGTTTGCACCATGGAAGCACCTGTGGCCAACATGGGGTCGCAAACAATCAAGACGCGATTGTTTAAATCGGGGCAACTTAAATATTCAATACTAATTTCAAAACTTCCATCCACTTGGTGTTTTCTAAAGGCAGATATAAATGCGTTGTCGGCTTTATCAAAATAGTTGAGCATGCCCTGATGCAAGGGTAGGCCCGCTCTTAAGATGGTGGCTAGTACGGGTTGTTCTGCCAATACCTTGGATGGATGTATGCCTAAGGGGGTGGTGGTTGCCTTGATGGTGCTTGGCATCAGCTTACTCATTTCATAAGCAGCCACTTCTCCTATTCTTTCCAAATTACGTCGAAATCGCATGCGGTCATGCTGGATATTTACATCTCTTATCTCTGCAATCCAATTGCTAATCAGGCTGTGTTTTTCACTTAAATGATGCACCATTTGATTGTAATTTTTTCAAATCTAAGTTTCTTCCTTCCTATTTTAAAATAATTTAAAGGCAGTTCCATCAAATAAGCCTTTGTCACTCAATTTTAGGTGTGGTATCACCAATAAGGCCATAAAACTCAAAGTCATAAAAGGAGAGCCGAAGGGGCTGCCCAAGGATTTGGCCATTAAATCAATTTCGGTATAAGCGGCAGCTACTTGATAAGGATCTTCCACACTCATGAGCCCAGCCACAGGAAGGCCCAATATTTTTATTTTTTCATCCTGTACACAACTGATCCCTCCTTGTGCTTGAATGACTGCGTTGATGGCGCTAACTATTTCTTGGTCTGATACACCTACTGCAATAATATTATGGCTGTCATGGGCTACGGTAGAAGCAATAGCACCAGATCTAAAACCAAAATTTTTAATGAAGGCCATTTTTGGAGCAGCTGCATGGTAACGATTGTACACGACTATTTTTAAAATGTCTTTACCTGCGTCTGCATTGATTTCATTGCCTTTGATACTAGCTAGTTCCCATAAACAATTCGTGATCAATTGGCCATCGATGGCTTCTATGACTGGGATGCGTCCTTCTTGATTTGGATAAGTGGACGTATGAATTTTTAGGTCATTTTCAGATAAAGGAAGGGCATTGAATTGATTGATGGATTTTTCTTGAATCATTGGAATCAATGATTCTCCATTTTCCGCTACTTTATTTCCATTGATATAGGTTTGGAGTACTTTAAATTCAATCAAATCTTTGACCACAATAAAATTAGCAGGATCACCCACTTGAAATAAACCGGTGGGTAATTGATAATGTTTGACAGGGTTAATACAAGCAGCTTTTAAAACATTGAATTGGTCAATGCCTTTGGCCACCGCTCTAGCACACAAAACATTGATATGACCTTCCAATAAACTATCGGGGTGTTTGTCATCGCTGCAAAGCATGGTATGGTTGGGATGATCATCTAATAGCTCATACAAGGCCTCGAAATTTTTTGCGGCACTGCCTTCTCTAATTAATATTTTCATCCCATGTTCTAATTTATCCAAGGCCTCTTCTAGGGTAAAACATTCATGGTCGGTGCTAATGCCTGCTTCAATGTATTTTTTTGCCTCCTCGCCTCTAAGCCCTGGGGCATGTCCATCCACAGGCTTGCCTGCTTGATGTGCGGCTGCAATTTTTTTCATCACTTCCTCGTCTTTGTACAAGACGCCCGGAAAATTCATCATTTCACTCAAATAATAAATATCCTTACTGGCCAACAATTCTGCTACTGCTTCACTTCTAATGGCAGCCCCTGCTGTTTCAAATTCTGTAGCAGGTACACAGCTAGGTGCCCCAAAGAAAAAATGAAAAGGAACTTTTTTACCATTGTTAATCATATAATGCACGCCCTCTAAGCCACAAACATTAGCAATTTCATGCGGGTCGCTGATGGTACCAATGGTGCCATGGGTCACGGCTAGCCTGGCAAAAGAACTTGGAATAAGCATACTGCTTTCAATATGCACATGGGCGTCAATAAAACCAGGAAGTAAAAAATGATTAGGGGCAGTAGGTATTTTTTCAATGGCAATGATTAGCCCATTTTCGATAGTTACTACTGCTGGAAAGATTTGCTTTCGAGCAATGTCTACATATTGTCCCTCTATTTTAAATGAGGTAGCCATAAAATATTTTGGTTATAAGTTAAACCAGTAATTGAACTTAAAGATAAGGGCTCTATTCTTATTTTTAAGCATTGGGTCGGTAAAATAGTTGTCCGTATACACCAAGAAAAAATCACTCATTGGTTTGTACCTATACTGTAAACGGCTATTGATGTTAAAATTATTGGTTTGCGTGTTAAACTGTACAAAGGTGGTCCAGAATAATTTTGTATTAAAGTTGTATTCAAATTTAGGGGCAATCAAAATCAAATTGTTATTCCCATATTTTTTAGGCAATTGGATTTTATCTATTTCTCCATTTAATGAAAGTGTAAAGTGAGGTTGACTTCTCCATATGATACCTGCCCCAAGCCCTGTGATGCTTCCATTGTAATATTGTCCTAAGGTCGCCATGGTATTCCAACTAAACACTTTGCGCATGTCAGAATGATAAATCAAATTAAACTGGCTATACCTATAATCGCCAGCTGGAATAGGAAGGCCATCACCCGGCTTAGTTGGGTATAATAAATTAAGATTTGAATTTGAAAAAGTCAGTTTTAGACCTGAGCTATTTCTAAAATCGGCACCTGCTTTAAAAGCCAACTCACTTTCACTGAAGCTATTGTCTGCATTGAATACGAGAAATCCGTCAACCCCCAATTCCATTCTACCAATTTTCCCATTGCTGATAAACAATCTTTTAGTAATGTTGGTGTAAACATCTTTAAATCCTACTCGAATGCTGGTATCTCTTGAGGCATCGTAGTTGTCCAATCTTTGCACATAGCCCATATCAGTGTAATAGTTTCTTCCAACATTGCCCACTTGTCCAAGTAAATGCCAATTGTTGATGGTCCTAGAAATAGTAGCTTCATAAAAGGCATCCTGATTATTAATGGTTGGCTTCATGGATTGATGGTAACTAATTTCTGCTCTTTTAGTGCCCTCGTTGTTAGCTAGTGTCAAAGTCATCCCAGCATTTCTTCCATATTGATCCATAGGATTTTTTTTGACCTCTGCTTCCGAAATAAAATTTTCTCTATTTAAGAAGTATGTTTTTAAAACTGATCTTTGCCAAAATCTTTTTTGAATGGTGAAGGCAGAAAAATTTTCAGGAGAATAAGCGCCCTTAGCGCCTGTTTGAATGCTCATCATTCCAATTCTAGTAGAAGAATTTAAGTTACCTGAAAGTCTTGCACCTAATAAAATAGGGATGGCATTGCCTTGTTTGTCTAAGCCAATGGTTCTGGAATAAAATGGACTATTGTACTCATTTCCCAAGTTGGAAAATAAGTCACCATTCTCCAAAAAGAAGGCTCTTTTTTCTGGCAAGAAAATATTGAAACGTGTTAAATTAGTCACCAACTGATCTACTTCCACTTGTGAGAAATCGGGATTAACAGTGACATCTAAATTTAAAGAAGAACTCAAAGTCATTTTGGCATCAAAACCAGCATTGCCTGAATTTTGAAGTAATTGGCCATGCTCGTCATCTGTGGTGGCATTGCCAGTGATGTAGGGCAATATTATTTTATTGGCACTTGATTTAGGTGGTGCAGATGGCCAATTTAAAACACCCATATAGCCTAAGTCGTAGGATTTGAAAATGGGTGGCACCTTGGTCCAGCAACTGTATTCATTACTTTGCAAATCGCCTCTTAAATAATTAATGCCCCAAAAACTTTGCTTGTCATTGTACCTTAGAGATTTTAAAGGAATGGCAATTTCTGCAATCCAATATCCTGCGTACATTTTGGTGGCAGAATTCCATTTGGTATCCCAGCTCCAAGAAAGTTTCTCTTCGGCATTGGTGGTCAACTGATCTTCTGATTGAACATTTTTAGAAGTGAGTGCAAAAATAAATCCATTGGTTTTTTGATTCAATGGATCTAGAATAACTGCAATGCCATCAGAGCCATCATAACCCACATCTCTTTTTAAACTTTTGATAATTTGACCCTCTCCAGCATATACTTTAAAGGCGAAGTAAATATTTTTATCGTCATAGGTGGTCAATACTTCTGTTTGTTGTTTGGGCGCACCAATATTGTTGGGGTATTTTTTTGTAAAATCTTTAGAAAGTAGGGTAGTTTTCCAAACAGGCTCATCTAAAATTCCATCTAGTACAATGGGGCTAGTAGAGGCTTGAATATTTATTTGAAAGTTTTTCTGATATTCAGTAATGGTTTGTGCGCTTAAAATGCTTGCTATAAGCTGTAAGGGTATAAAAAGTAAAATACGCAGTAATTTCATGAGGGTGCAAATATCCTTCATGTAAGCAATACAGCCTTAATTAGTTAGGGAATTTTTTTAAAAAATAGTACAAACGGCTCGTTTTCAGGCTTATACCCAAGGCTGGGCAGTTGATTTGGGGTGAAAGCATCCGCATTTTTAGTATTAGCCACTATAAATTAAACCAGTAACTAAACTTAAAGATAAGTGCCCTGTTTTTATTTTTAAATAGAGGGTCGGTAAAGTAGTTGTCTGTGTATACCAAGAAAAAATCACTCATAGGCTTGAACCTGTATTGCAAGCGGCTGTTGATATTGAAGTTATTGCTTTGGGTATTGTATTGTACAAATGTGGTCCAGAATAATTTTGTACTAAAATTCCACTCCACCCTAGGTTGCAGCAATACTAAATTGCTACTGCCATAAGGGTTCGGAAATACGATATTATTAAATTGAGCACTCAATAAAATTTTAAAATGAGGTTGATTTCTGTAAGTAATACCCATGGCAATTCCTTTTACTTCTCCATTATAAAATTGACCGATATTCAACATACTCTCTATTCCAAATTTCTTTCTCATATCAGAGGTATACTTTAGCTGAATTTGATTAAAGACATAATTTCCAGCAGGTAAAGGCACATCATCTGTAAAAGAAATAGGATATAACAAGTTGACTATCGTATTTTTTAAATCAATACCCAATAAAGAGGCATTTTTGAATTGAAAATCTGGCCCCAATTTAGTGTCGGCTTGATTAATAGAATTGTCGGGATGAAGGGTAGTAAAATTTTCTATCTTTAAAACCATTTTACCAATGGGTCCATTTTCTGGAAATACCCTATAGCTCAATGAATTGAATAAGTTTTTAAAACCAACACGTATAGTCGTATCTCTAATGGCATCGTAATTATCAATGCCTTGCACATATCCCATATCGGTATAAAAGTTTTTACCTAAGTTTCCAATAAGGGTAAAATAAGACCAGTGTTTTGAATTTGCCATTATCCCTGTGCTTGCATAAATATCGTCGTCATTAATTCCGGACTTAAATGATTTATGAAGGTCGGTCCAACTGCTAAAGGTTCCTGATGTGTTTGTATATTCAAAAGTAAGCCCGGCATTTCGGCCATATTTATCTAAAGGATTTTTCTTTGCATCTGCTTCTGAAATAAAATTTTCTCTATTTAAAAAATAAGTTTTTAAAATTGAGCGTTTCAATACACTTCTTTGTAAGGTAAAAGCAGTGAAATTCTCCGCCGAATAATTCCCTTGTTTTGCCGTTTGCATATTCATCACACCAATACGTGTAGCAGGATCTAAATTACCAGACATTCTAGCTCCAAATAAAATGGGAATTTTATTGCCGTCTTTATCTAGTCCAATGGTTCTAGAATAAAAAGGGCGTATTAAGGGCATCCCAAAATTGGAAAATAAATCTGAATTTTCTAAAAAGAAACCTCTTTTTTCAGGAAGAAAAATATTGAACCTGGTAAGGTTGGTTACTTGTTCGTCTACTTCTACTTGAGAAAAATCAGGGTTCACGGTTAAGTCTAAATTCAATGAAGCGTTCAAAGCTACTTTTGCATCAAAACCGCCGGTAGCATTGGTGTTTAAGGACTTTCCATTTTCTTGGTCTTCTCCACTAGCGCCCGATATAAAGGGCAGAAAAATAATATTATTTTTTGTAGAAGGTGTGGCTGCAGGCCAATTTAATAAGCCCATATAACCTAAATCATAAGCTTTAAAAATAGGAGGCACCTTGGTCCATGTGCTGTATTCATTATTTTTTGCATCGGCCCTTAAAAAATTAATACCCCATTGTAATTGTTTGGGATCATACCTGATAGATTTTAAGGGAATCATTATTTCAGCAATCCAATAGGTTCCATAATCCTTGGTGGCAGAAAACCATTTTGTATCCCAACTCCAAGTTGGCTTTTCTTGAAAACTTAAACTTAGTTGATCTTCTGATTGTACATTTAAGGCGCTTAATAAAAAGAAAAAACCGTTGGTTTTTTTATTTAAGGGGTCTAGCATGATACCCACTGCATCATTGCCTTCATTGCCAATATCTCTTTTTAAACTTCTTGAAATAGCTGCTCCACTATCATATACCTTGAATCCAAAATAAATATTTTCATTATCATAAGTAAATCTTACTTCCGTTTGACGTTTAGCCGCTCCAATATCATTGGGAAATTTTTTCTTAAAATCTTTTGCTACTTCGGTGGTGGCCCAAACAGGTTCGTCTAAAATACCATCTATTTTAATTTTACTAGTGGTGGGTTGTATATGTGTTTGAAAACTTTTTTGAAAGTCTGAAATATTTTGAGCATCTATGAAATAACTACAAAATAGCAGGCTTAATATCAAGCTAATTCTTTTGCAAGAGGATTTTAAATAGGGAAGTTGCTGGTATCGATTTTGCATTTGGGTGCAAATATCTAATATGTAATTAAAACATCCTTAATTACATGCATTAAATCTCAAATAAAAAGGATAAACGGGCTATTACTCGTCCAATAAGTCGGGTCTGCGATCTTTTGTGCGCAAAATGGCCTGTTCCTGCCTCCACTGATCTACTTTTTTAGGGTCGCCAGTGAGTAAAATGGGCGGCACATTCAAACCTCTAAATTCAGCCGGTCTTGAATACACAGGTGGGGCCAATAAATTGTCTTGAAAAGAATCGGTTAGGGCAGATGTTTCATCGTTCAATACGCCAGGGATGAGTCTGCCAATGGCATCTACTACCACAGCAGCAGCCAATTCTCCTCCACTTAAAACATAGTCGCCAATGGAAATTTCTTTGGTAATATATAAGTCTCGAATTCTTTGATCAATGCCTTTATAGTGGCCGCAAATAATTAAAATTCTATTTAGTAAAGAAAGCGTGTTGGCTTGCTTTTGATTAAAACGCTCGCCATCAGGGGTCATAAAAATAATTTCATCAAACTTGCCCGCTTCTTGTAATTGGTCAATGGCGTTTGCTAAAGGTTCACAAACCATTACCATACCAGCACCACCTCCATATTGATAGTCATCTACCTGGCCATGTTTATTAATAGCCCAGTCTCTGAGGTTATGCAATTTAATAGTAAGCAAACCTTTCTCCTGCGCCCTTTTCATCATACTATGTTCGAAGGGGCTAGCTAATAGTTCTGGTAGTACTGTTAAAATTTCAATGGTCATATGGCAAAGTTAATCTAATAATTCACCTAAATCACGGCGGTCTTTTTTAGTGGGCCTTCCAATTTTACTTAAACGTTTTCCTGTTTGGAAAGTGGCAGCCACTTGTCTTACGCGTTCCAATTCTTCAATTGGGGTAAGGTCTTCGTAGTATTTGATGGCTTCTGCATAGGCCAGTCTTCCTTCTAATACTTGGGTGACTCTAATCACCCAGTTTTTATGCTCTGTTCTTGCTTCGTATTCATCCCCAATCACAACATTACGAGATGCTTTTACGGATTCGCCTTTTATTTTAACACGGCCTTTGTCAATGGCTTCGGTGGCCTGGCTTCTTGTTTTAAAAATACGAATAGACCATAAGTACTTGTCTAAGCGTACTTTTTTCTTTTCCGTTTTAATCATATCTACGGCAGTTTTCATGCTTAAGCTTGTTTTTCTGCAAAAAATTGATGGAAGTAAGGAATGGTTTCAATGCCTTTGTAAAAATTCACAATATCATATTTTTCGTTAGGGCTATGTAAATTATCACTATCTAAACCAAAGCCCATAAATACAATCTTCACACCTAATTCTTTTTCAAATAAAGCACAAATAGGAATACTGCCTCCGCCACGCACTGGAATAGGGTCCTTGCCAAAAGTAGTAGCAATCGCTTTAGCCGCACTTTTGTATTCGTGAGAATCAATAGGTGTGATATAAGGCTCACCTCCATGATGTTCAAAAGCGTTTACCGTAATATTGGCAGGTGCAATTTTTTTAAAGTGCGCAAGTACCATTTCGGTTATTTTTTCTGCAGATTGATTAGGTACTAAGCGGCAAGATATTTTTGCAAAAGCCTTAGAAGGTAAAACAGTCTTTGCACCTTCCCCTATATAACCTCCCCAAATTCCATTCACTTCTAAACTAGGGCGTATACCAGTTCTCTCATTGGTGCTATATCCTTTTTCACCCCAAACATTTTGTATACCTAAATCGGTCTTGAATTCATTTTCATCAAAAGGGGCTTCTGCCATTTTTTTTCTTTCTGCAGGGCTGCTTTCAATTACATCATCATAAAATCCTGGAATAGTGATATGATTATTTTCATCGTGACAAGAAGCAATCATTTTTGATAAAATGGTAATGGGGTTGGCTACTGCGCCACCATACACGCCACTATGTAAGTCTCTATTAGGTCCTGTTATTTCTAGTTCAATATAACTTAAGCCTCTTACACCAATATCAATCGAAGGTGTATCCATGCTAATCATCGCCGTATCACTAATTAAAATAACATCGGCTTTTAATAAATCGGTATGTGTTTTAACGAAGGCTGCAAGGTTAGGGCTGCCAATTTCTTCTTCCCCTTCAATAATAAATTTAATGTTCGTGCAAAGAGAATTCGTCTTAGTCATAATTTCTAAGGCTTTTACATGCATATAAAACTGTCCTTTATCGTCACAAGCACCACGTGCAAATATTTTACCATCCTTGATGGTAGGTTCAAAAGGGCTGCTATGCCATAATTCTAAAGGATCGGCTGGTTGTACATCATAATGGCCGTAAACAAGTACCGTAGGTAGTTTCGGGTCTACATTAATTTCAGCGTATACTATTGGATGCCCTTCTGTTTCATAAATTTTTGTAATAGGAGCGCCTGCTTCTTGCAATGATTTTTCTACTGCTTTAGCACAGGCTAGCATATCTGCATTGTGTTCGCTTTTGGCACTGACACTAGGTATGCGTAGTAAGGCTAATAATTCTTCTAAAAAACGAGCTTTATTTTTTTCTTGATATTCAGACCATGCTTTCATATGCTATAATTTTTAAAATAAAATTTTACGATGTTTGATTAGGCTAATTGATGTTTGCTATCAAGCAGTACATTTTCTAAATTCCAATCCAATCTTTTTTCAAAAGGGGCTTTTCTTTTTTCACATGTGTCAATAGTGCAAATAGGGCAGCTAAAAGGCATACAGCCATCTGTGTGAATATAAAACTCCACACTATCGCCAAATTTATTTTTGATAAGCCCAGTAAAATCATCTACTGCGCCGTGTGCTTCGTTGACATTATAATACCAAGGCACCGTTAAGTGACAGTCGATATGCAATAAAGCACCATATTTTATCACTCTTAAATTATGCAGGTCAATCCATTTTGCATTCCTTGATAAATTTATTTTAGCAATTACTTCTTCCAATAATTCCATGTCTGCTTCGTCCATAATGCCTGCTAGGGACTGTCTTACAATTTTATAACCATCATAAATTACATAGATGCCTAAAAATAGTGCAATGAGGGCATCAATTTTTTCATACCCTGTAATCAGTAATAATAGAATACCAATGGCAACGGATGCGGTAGTAAAAAAATCAATTTTAAATAATTTACCCGAAGACAAAATGGCTAATGATCTATTTTTTTTACCAATACGATTTAGGACCAGAGCAGTCACTAAATTAATAATAGCGATGATTGCCAATAACCAAATACCATTGTTGAGATTGTGCAAAGTAACTGGATGAATAAAACTATCTATGGCTTTATAAATAATTAAACAACCTATGCCTACAATTAAACTACCTTGAAATGCAGCAGATACAAATTCAGCTTTACCGTGACCATAAGGGTGGTCTTTGTCCTTGGGTTTGGAAGCAACAAATAAACTATAGGAGCCCACTAAAGTGGCCACAATATTCACTACACTTTCTAATGTGTCAGATAAAACCGACAAGGAGTGGGTTAATACATAAGTAACTACTTTAAGAATAAAAACAACAATAGTTAAAGCTGTTACAAAATATTGAACTTTCAAATTTTGTTTAGAATAAGGCACGTTGGAATTATTTTTTAGTGATGGCCTCTGCGTATTTTTTTTGTACGAATTCCCAGTTGACTAAATTCCACCAAGCATTAATATAATCGGCACGCTTGTTTTGGTATTTTAAATAATAGGCGTGCTCCCAAACGTCCAATCCTAAAATGGGACTGCCTTTTGTTTCTGCAATGTCCATTAAGGGGTTGTCTTGGTTGGGTGTAGAACTCAGTGCTAAACTTCCATCCGCTTTTATAAGTAACCAAGCCCATCCACTTCCAAATCTTGCTTTGGAGGCTTCACCAAATGCAGTTTTAAATGCATCAAAAGAACCAAAGGTTTTGTTGATGGCTTCTGCTAATTCACCGCTAGGTGCAGTGGCAGGTGCAGGCTTCATTAATTGCCAAAATAATTCATGGTTATAATGTCCGCCAGCATTATTTCTCATTTTTGGAGAATAATGCGAAATATTTTTAAGTAAATCTGTCAAGCTAGTGGTAGAAGTGTCTAGTTTTTCTGCAACAGCAGCATCGGCTAAATTTTTAGCATAAGCAGCAGCATGTTTGGTGTAATGAATTTCCATCGTCATTGCATCAATAAAAGGTTCTAAAGCAGTATAGCCATAAGGCAATGGTTGCTGTGCATATTCATTTGCAATACCCAATACATTTGGACTCATTTTTGAAAGGATGGGTAGGGTGGCCATGGCCATACCTGCTTTGCCTGTTGTTTTGATAAACTGGCGACGGTTTTGCATGTTCATAGTATTATTTTTTAAAGTACTTCCGTAAAGTTACTTTAATTGGATGTAATAATCGGTAGTAAAATTCTTGGTTGAACAGCTGAGAATCGCGCATGGCTTTGTAGGTTAAAAACAGTCCAATTGGTATCAAAACAGCGGAAGACATCCACATGCCAAAATAAACAGACCATTCTCCCGATTTGGCAAATTTTTCGCCGAAATTATTGAGTAGAAAAAACACTACAAAAAAGATAATAGCCAAAACCATGGGCGTGCCTAGTCCCCCTTTTCTAATAATGGAACCAAGGGGTGCGCCAATTAAAAAAAGTACAATACAAGCAAAAGACAAAGTAAACTTACGGTGCCATTCTATGCCATGCAAAGAGTTAGCTGTCTCGTTTTGCTTATAAGTTTCATTAAGGGTGTTAAAGTTGGCTTGAATGGAGGAGAATTGATAGCTCGCCGATTCTGTGACTGAACTAGCAACGGAGTCTGGAATGAGTTGTTTGAACTTAGTTAAGGCAGCTTGTTTTTTTTGTGCTAAGAAAACTTGGTTGCTGTCTTTGTAAAAAAGAAAACGTAAGTAAGGGGCAATTTCAGATTTAATTTTTTTTACATAAAAACTGTCCTTGTTATTGAGTGAATCTATTGCAAGGCCCAGCTGTCGTACGCTTAACATTTTTGGATCATAGACATTGTCGTTGCTTTTGTTCATCTCAAAGCTTTTCAAATCGAATACTTTTTTATATTCTTTAAAATACAATCTAGTGAATTCAGTGTTGGTGGTGGCCCTTACCCCTCTTTCTTGGTATCTCCATCCATTGTACATAATAAATTCTAAAAACTTTTTATTAGACGATACACGCATCACCCCAGACTCTGCCATGATAAAATTATCTTGTAAACCATATTTCTTTTCGAAGATGACAATATTGTGCATGACGCTGTCATTGCTTTCTTTTTTTCCTAGTTTGATCACATAGCCATCTATTTTATCATAGAAAACACCTTCCTTCAAATCAATGGCAGGCTTGGCGATGATAATTTCATATTTCAAATTACTTAGTTTCATTTGCGTCACTGGAATGATATTGTTGGCAAATAAAAATGCGATGCCTGCTAAGAAAATAGTGAAAATAAATAAGGGACGCATGAATCGAACTAGTGGAATACCAGCAGCTTTAATGGCAACGAGTTCAAAGCTTTCGCCTAAATTTCCAAAAGTCATGATGGAAGAAAAAAGTAAGGCTAAAGGAAGGGCAGTGGTAAAAGTACTTACAGAAACAAGTCCTACTAATTGTAAAATGGTCAATAAGTCTAATCCTTTGCCTACCAAGTCATCTATGTACAGCCAAAAAAATTGCATAGTCAGCACAAAAGTTGAAATAGTGAGTGCTGCTAGAAAAGGCCCAATAAAAGCCTTAAGAATTAGTATGTCTAATTTTTTGAACAATGCGTTGTAGTGCTAACTACCAATGCGATGAAAGAGTTCTTTTATCTGATATTCCCAAAGCCTGCTTTGGTCTTTAATTTCATTTTTCTCAGCAAAGTCTTTCACGATTAAAATAGTTTGATTAGAGATTTCTGTTTTTTCTATTCTAAATTCGAAGTACTCATTTTTTTCGCCATGCAACCATTTAAATCTTATAAATTTATCCGGCTCTTGGTCCAATAATTCTGCTTTGTCAGGTACACCTTTATTCCATGAAAAACTAAACACATTCTCCCATTCGTCTACTTTGTCTGCAAACCATTCCTGTAAACCAGATGGCGTGGAAAGAAATTCAAAAAGTATATTTGGTGAACATCTAACTGGAAATTCAAGTGTAAATAATTGTTTCTTACTCATATATATCTAGCTCCTCTTTAAAAATTGATTCGTTTGGTGCAATAATATCAAATAAAGGTTAGGTTCCAAGTATTTTTTATTCTTTATTAGTTAACAAACTGTCAAGACATATTTAGCCTATTCTCTAAATTGGTATAAGTAGTTGAAATTCAATATCTTATATCATATTAATATACGCTATAATTTCCCAATTTTAACGTATTTATACCTTTTTAATTGATGATGCTTGACTCATTATGATCACTTATCTTTGCTCCCCTTAATATCGGTACTATGTTTAATAGTTTGAGTGAAAAATTAGAATCTGCGTTTAAGCACCTAAAAGGTCAGGCGAGAATCAATGAATTGAATGTTGCCAATACCTTAAAAGACATTCGTAAAGCATTATTGGATGCCGATGTCAATTTTAAAATTGCCAAAGAGTTTACCGATAGCATCAAAGAAAAAGCCATTGGTGAAAAAGTCATCAATGCCATCAGTCCTGGTCAGTTGATGACCAAAATAGTACAAGACGAGTTAACCAAACTCATGGGGGCAGAAGCAGCCATCTTGGATTTGAGTAAAAGCCCTACCATTATTTTAGTAGCAGGTTTACAAGGTTCAGGTAAAACTACTTTTTCTGGAAAGCTGGCTACTTATTTAAAAGCACAAAAAAAATCTCCTTTATTAGTTGCTGCTGATATTTATCGACCTGCAGCCATGGATCAATTGACGGTACTCGCCGAACAAATTGGTGTAGATATTTTTGTGGAAAGAGAAAATAAAGATGCAGTTGCTATTGCACAAAATGCCATCATATATGCTAAAGCCAATAATAAAAATGTAATCATCATAGATACAGCGGGTAGATTGGCCGTGGATGAAATGATGATGAATGAAGTAGCTAATATTAAAAATGCCATTCAACCACAAGAAATTTTATTTGTGGTGGATGCAATGACTGGGCAAGATGCAGTCAATACAGCCAAGGCTTTCAACGATCGTTTAGATTTTACAGGCGTGGTCTTAACGAAGTTAGATGGAGATACTAGAGGTGGTGCTGCGCTATCTATAAAGTACACGGTTAATAAACCTATCAAGTTTATGAGCAGTGGAGAGAAGATGGAAACGCTGGATATTTTTTATCCTGAACGTATGGCCCAAAGAATTTTAGGTATGGGCGATATTACTTCTTTGGTAGAAAAAGCACAAGCGAATTACGATGAAGCAGAAGCAAAAAAATTAGAGAAAAAAATTCGTAAGAATCAATTTGACTTCGAAGATTTTTTAACGCAGATTCACCAAATTAAAAAAATGGGAAATTTGAAAGACATCATGGGTATGATTCCAGGGATGGGTAAAAGTTTAAAAGATGTAGATATTAAAGACGATGCTTTTAAAGGCGTAGAAGCCATCATTCAATCCATGACCATTATTGAAAGACGTAATCCGGATTTGTTGAATCCAAGTAGAAAACAAAGAATTGCCAAAGGGGCAGGCAAAGACATTGGTGAAATCAATGCCTTTATCAAACAATTTGACCAAATGAAACAGATGATGAAGCAGATGAGCGGTCAGATGCCAGGGGGCCCAATGGGTGGTAAAATGCCAGGGTTAAGAAGATAACTAATTGATAATCAAACTATTTTAGGATAAACTTGTATCGTATTTCCCTTTCTCCTATATTTGCAACTAGTTAACCCTATTTAATAACGCCTATAAATTTCTATTTAAAATGGCAGTAA